>ERZ791879.337-NODE-337-length-42937-cov-11.118395_pt1 | contig 42937 bp, 40 predicted proteins | sample MGYA00510162_ERZ791879 | MGnify/ENA primary metagenome ERZ791879 (study PRJEB30046, sample SAMN00792113) | human gut metagenome | study: EMG produced TPA metagenomics assembly of the A metagenome-wide association study of gut microbiota in type 2... | reverse complement strand
TATCGGAAGGAATATTGTAATTAAGTTTTAGAATTTAATTGTTTTTGGAGGAAAAGGGGCGTTAAGAAGCTGAGGGAACAAAGTGACTTTCGAAGCTTTAGCACTTTTTCCGGAGAAAACAATATAAATTCTTAACGAAAATTACACTAATTCCTGGAGGTAATATCATTAATTTTCGTCATCACGGCACTTAAGCTTTAACGAACAATTTAGATATATTATACATTTGTTTAAACTTGATAAAATGATGATTATTATGTTATAATGTTTCAATACGAAAAAATACAGTACGGAGTGATACTATGTTATTAGATAAATTAGCATTTACGGAAAATAAATACGAAGAACTATCAGTTAAAATATCGGATCCTTCAATAATGGCTAACCAAAAAGAGTGGAGAAAGCTATGTAAGGAACATGCTGACTTGGAAATAATAGTAACAGCATATAGAGAATATAAAAAGGTAGTTGAAGACTTAGAAGCTAACAAGGAAATGTTAGAAGAAGAAACAGATAAAGAAATGAGAGAAATGTTATCTGAAGAAATTTCAAGTCTTAAAGCGCAAGAAGAAGAATTAGAAAAGAAGATTCAAATTTTATTATTACCAAAGGATCCTAACGATGATAAAAACGTATTTGTTGAAATCAGAGGTGGAGCTGGAGGAGATGAAGCGGCATTATTTGCAGCAAATCTTTTCAGAATGTATACAAGATATGCAGAATCTCAAAGATGGTCAGTTGAAATGATGAGTTCAAATGAAAATGACCTTGGTGGATTTAAAGAAGTTGTATTTATGATCAAAGGTAATGGAGCTTATTCAAAGCTTAAATATGAAAGTGGTGTACATAGAGTACAAAGAGTACCAGATACAGAAAGTTCAGGTAGAATTCATACTTCTACAGCTACAGTTGCAGTTTTACCAGAAGTTGATGATGTTGAAATAGAAATCAATGATAAAGATTTAAGAATTGATGTTTATAGATCTTCAGGTAATGGAGGACAATGCGTTAATACAACAGATTCAGCAGTTAGAATAACACATATACCTACAGGTACAGTTGTTGCATGTCAAGATGAAAAGTCACAACTTAAGAATAAAGAAAAGGCTATGAAAGTATTAAGAGCTAGACTTTATGAAGTTGCAGAAGCTGAAAGACTTGCAGGAATTGCAGAAGATAGAAAGAGCCAAGTTGGTACAGGGGATAGAAGTGAAAGAATAAGAACTTATAACTATCCTCAAGGAAGAGTTACTGATCATAGAATTGGATTAACATTATATAAATTAGATAGTTTTATGAATGGAGATATTGATGAGGTTATAAATGCGTTAATTACTGCGGATCAAGCAGAAAAAATGCAAGCAATGGGTAACACTGATTCAATATAGTGCGTTTAAAAGCCTTGCATTATTTAATGTAAGGCTTTTAAAATAGGTGATAATATGAAGATTGAAAAAGCATTAAAGAAACAAAAGAGATATAATAAGCTATTTATTATTTTTATGTTTTTTTTAGCGATATTTCTTCCGATTATAACTTACTTAGCATATATTAAGACTTTTACTATAATAGCATTTCTATTATTAATAGAAATTCTTATTTTTATAGCAATTATAAGAAAAGTTAATGCCTGTACATTGAAGTTTATTTGTGCTAATAATAAATTAAAGTTTAGAAGTGGATTATTTTCATCTTATACATATATTCAATGTGATAGGATATCAATTATACATACCAATAAAAGTAATGAAGACATGGAAATTATAATTGTTACTAAGGGAAAAGTTAAAAATCAAAAGATGAAGCTAATAAATAAAGAGTTTATGAAAAAATATGAAGAAGCAGCAGTTGAGTATAGACGGCTAAAAAGAATAAATGAAGATGTAGTTTTTTATTTTCAAGTTATTAAATATGGAGAATTGAAAAAGTATATATTTTTAGATAATATATATAGAAATTGTGTTAATGCTACATATACGGCATCAGCTATAGATAATATAAAAATAGCAAGAAGTCAAAAAGAAATTTAAAGAAAGAAGGTAATTCCTTATGGAAACTAAGGTTGCCATAATTAAAGATATTAAAAAAGATATTAAATTTATAGAGGAAGCTGCAGAAATTATAAGAAATGGTGGAACAGTAGCTTTTCCTACAGAGACAGTATATGGTTTAGGAGCAAATGCATTAAATGAAGAGTCTGTAAAAAAGATATTTATTGCTAAAGGAAGACCACAAGATAATCCATTAATTGTTCATGTTAGCTCTAAGGATATCTCTAGCTTAGTAAAAGAGGTACCTCCTATAGCTCAAGAGTTAATTAATAAATTTTGGCCAGGTCCATTAACTATAATTTTAGAAAAAAAAGATATTATACCTAATATGACAAGTGCAAATCTTGATACTATTGGTATAAGAATGCCTAATTCTGAGATAGCACTTAAACTTATAGAACTTTCAAAAAGGCCAATTGCTGCACCATCGGCTAATATATCAGGAAGACCAAGTCCAACTGAAGTAGAAAGATGTGTAGAGGATTTAAATGGTCGAGTTGATTATATAATAGGTGGAGAAAGTAGTGATATTGGAGTTGAATCTACTATTATTGATTGTACAGTTAATCCTCCTATGATATTAAGACCAGGTGGAATAACTTTAGAAATGCTTAGGGAAATAGATTCTAATATTGATATAGATAAAGCATTAAAATCAAAACCAAGTAATGATTTAAAACCAAAAGCACCAGGAATGAAGTATAGGCATTATGCTCCAAAAGCGCATTTAAAAATAATTAGAGGCAAAAATGAAAAAACTATTGAAATTATTAAAGAAATGTTAGAAAATTATATAGAAAAAAATAATGATGTAGCTATACTGACTACAGATGAGAACTTAAATAAATTTGATAAAGGTAGTGTGATATCTTTAGGTAGTGAGAAAAATTTAAGTGAAATTGCCAAACATCTTTTTGAAGCTTTACGAAAATGTGATGATCTAGGTGTACAATATATTTTATGTCAAGGATTCGAAGAAAAAGGTGTTGGTGTCGCAATAATGAATAGGTTAAGTAAAGCTGCTGGATATGATATTATAGATGTATAAATAAGGAGGATGGGGGAACCTATTCCTCTTTTTTTATAAATATAAAAATACAATAAGATAATTGTTGTATATTAAATAACAGAAAGGTTGGTTTTTATGAAGATTGCGTTAGGTTGCGACCATGGTGGATTAAATTTAAAAGAGGAAATAGCTAAGTATCTAGAAACTCAGAATATTGAGTTTAAGGATTTTGGAACATACACTGAAGAATCATGCGATTATGCTGATATAGCGTTACCAGTTGCAGAGGCTGTAGTAGCTAAAGAGTTTGATTTTGGTATATTAATTTGTGGTACAGGAATTGGAATAGGAATTGCAGCAAATAAGGTTCCAGGAGTAAGAGCAGCACTTTGTTCAGATACATTTAGTGCCCATGCAACTAGAGAACATAATGATGCAAATATATTAACTATGGGAGAAAGAGTTGTTGGAAAGGGATTAGCAATAGATATAGTTAAAGCGTTCTTAGGCGCTGAATTTGAAGGCGATAGACATACAAGAAGAATTAATAAAATAACTGAAATTGAAAAAAAATATTCTAAATAATAAATATTTACTCAGGAGGAATAAGAAAATGAGCAAAGTAACAGAAATGAAACATCCTTTAATATCACATAAATTAGCATACATAAGAAGCAAGGATACAGGGTCAAAATATTTTAGAGAATTAGTAGAAGAAGTATCTATGTTAATGGCATATGAAGTTACTAGAGATTTAGAGACTGAAGAAGTTGAAGTAGAAACTCCAATATGCAAAACTAAGTGTCAAATGCTAGCAGGAAAGAAGATGGCCATAGTTCCAATATTAAGAGCTGGACTTGGAATGGTAGATGGAATATTAAACCTAATTCCAGCAGCAAAAGTTGGACATATAGGATTATATAGAGATGAAGAAACTCTTCAACCAGTAGAGTATTTCTGTAAGCTTCCACAAGATATAGCTGAGAGAGATGTAATTGTAGTTGATCCAATGTTAGCAACAGGAGGATCTGCAGCTGATGCTATAACTTTATTAAAACAAAGAGGAGCTAAGAAAATAAGATTAATGTGTCTAATTTCTTCTCCAGAAGGAATTAAGTTAGTTCAAGCTCAACATCCAGATGTTGATATATATGTTGCATCTGTTGATGAAAAATTAAATGAAAAAGGATATATTGTACCAGGTCTTGGAGATGCTGGAGATAGACTTTTTGGAACTAAGTAGTAAAAAAAGCGAAGACAGCAGTCTTCGCTTTTTTAGTAAATTATGAGGAAATTTAGAATTAAGATTTAAGTTTCGCTAATTAAAGATATTGTTTCACAATATTTTTTGATTGTATCATAATTGACATAATAGTAAGTTAAAATTAATTTAATAAAAGAAATAGGAGGATAAATATTATGGGTAAAAGAGAAGGTTATTTATCATGGGATGATTATTTTATGTCTGTTGCATTGTTATCAGGAAAGAGAAGTAAAGACCCTAATACACAGGTTGGAGCTTGTATAGTAAATAAAAACAATATAATTGAAAGTATAGGATATAATGGGCTTCCAAAGGGATGTTCAGATGATGAGTTTCCATGGGATAAAGAAGGAGAAACTTTAAATACAAAATATCCATTTGTAGTTCATGCTGAATTAAATGCAATTTTAAATGCAAAAGGAAAAGATTTATCTGGATGTAGAATATATGTTGCACTTTTTCCTTGTAATGAATGTGCGAAAGCAATAATACAATCTGGAATAAGTGAAGTCATATATTTAAGTGATAAATATGCAAATACAGATTCAGTAAAGGCATCAAAACTTATGTTTAAATGTGCTGGAGTAAAATTAAATCAATTAGAGGCCACACATGAAAAAATAGAATTATCATTTGATGTTAAGGATATTTAGTATTAGAATTTTGATAAAATAATGACAACATAAAAAAGAGTAGAATAGAATTTTAATTATTTAAGTATTAATTTATTTAACATACATATACATATAATACTATATTAGAAACAAAAGAATAGGAAAAATAAATACAATAAAAGGTAAAAAAATAAAAAATATAATAAAAGGTAAAATATTTTTAAAATTAGTTGATATTGGAAAAAGCGAAGTGGTATAATAATAGTGTTAATTGTTTAACAATTAACACTATTATGATTTTATGGGTATAGTAATGGGAGGAAGTTTTTATGAGAGAAGTAGTAATAGTTAGTGCAGTAAGAACTGCAATTGGTTCATTTGGTGGATCATTAAAAGATATTCCTGCAGCAGAATTAGGATCAATAGTAATTAAAGAAGCTGTAAATAGAGCTGGAATTAAGCCAGAATTAGTAGAAGAAGTAGTTATGGGAAATGTTATTCAAGCAGGACAAGGGCAAAATGTAGCTAGACAAGCAGCTGTAAAAGCTGGATTACCAGTAGAAGTTCCTGCAATGACAATAAATAAAGTTTGTGGATCAGGTTTAAGATGTGTTGCTTTAGCGGCTCAAATGATTAAAGCTGGAGATTGTGATGTAGTTATTGCTGGAGGTATGGAAAATATGTCAGCAGCGCCATATGCTATGCCTGGAGCTAGATGGGGCCAAAGAATGGGCGATGGAAAAATGGTTGATACAATGATTAAAGATGCTTTATGGGATGCATTTAATGATTATCATATGGGAGTTACAGCTGAGAACATAGCGAAAGAATGGGGATTAACAAGAGAAATGCAAGATGAGTTTGCATTAAATTCTCAATTAAAAGCTGAAAAGGCAATTAAAGAAGGAAAGTTTGTAGATGAAATAGTACCAGTAGTTATTCCTCAAAGAAAAGGAGAGCCTAAGGTATTTGATCAAGATGAATTCCCAAGATTCGGATCAACAATTGAAAAAATGGCTAAATTAAGACCATCATTCATTAAAGATGGAACTGTAACAGCTGCTAATGCATCAGGAATTAATGATGGAGCTGCCGCATTTGTGGTTATGAGTGCTGAAAAAGCTAAAGAATTAGGATTAAAACCAATGGCTAAAATACTTTCTTATGGAAGTAAAGGATTAGATCCTGCTATTATGGGATATGGGCCATTCCATGCAACAAAGAAAGCTTTAGAAGTAGCTGGACTAACTGTTGAAGATATGGATTTAATAGAAGCAAATGAAGCATTTGCAGCTCAAAGTTTAGCTGTAGCTAAAGACTTAAACTTTGATATGGAAAAAGTTAATGTAAATGGTGGTGCTATTGCACTTGGACATCCAGTAGGAGCTTCAGGTGCTAGAATATTAGTTACATTGCTTCATGAAATGGAGAAGAGAGATGCTAAAAAAGGATTAGCTACTTTATGTATAGGTGGCGGAATGGGAACTGCATTAGTAGTTGAGAGAGTTTAGATCTAATAAAAGTCAATGAAAAAAGGAGCTTTTTGGAGGCTCCTTTTATTATTTAACATATTATAAATGAATTTAATGATTATTATTTGAATAAATCATAATAAAATTTTCTTAAATAATGAATAAATCATATTTGAATTATTCAAAAATAATAAAAAAATTACATAATATAGTATAGTGTAAGTTTGAAAATGATAAAAAAAAACTAAAAAATCTAAAAAATAATAATATTATTAAAAAAAAATAACACAATAAAATTATGAAACGTTATCAACAGAAAAAAATAAAAAACAGAAAATATTAAGAAAATTTAAACAAATGAAGGAAATAATAATTATGTGCAAAAAAAAATTAAAATAGGCAAAAACGAGATTTTAGTTGAGCATTAGTGAAGTATTATCTAATAATGAGCGATTTTAACGATAAATTGTAAAAAATAACTAAAAACTAGGTTTTTATTAATTTCAAACTAGGTATATAATTGCTACTGTTAACGGGATATCAAGCTACTAATAAATTAATAGTATTCCTATATAAGAGCTCTTTTATACATATTAAATAAATATCAAACTAGAAAGATAGTTAGTTTTTATATAGGAATAAGGCAAAATCACTATATCCCAAATAAGTTATTTACTAGGAGATGAAAATGACTGAAGACTTAAATAAAATAGTCAAATCTGTAGCAAAAAATGATTTAATAAGTGGAGTTGTTTTATTTTTAATATTAGTATTATTTGGACAATATAAAAGTGGATCTATATTATTAGTTGGAACAATTGTTTCAATGATAAACTTTATTGTTTCAGCAGTTATTACTAATAAGTTTTTAAATAAACCTAAAAAAAATAAGGCAATTTTATTTCCCCTAAGTTATTTAATAAGAATAGTAAGTATAGTTGCTATAGCGGTAGTTTTTTCTAATAAGATAAGCTATTTACTAGCTTTTCTAATAGGATTTTTTATACATTATATAATACTAGTAATAACTACTATAAAAGTGCAGAAGGGAAGTGAATAGATGGAACCATCAGAAGCTATATTTTCTTTTTACTTAGGTAAAATAGCAATTGATATAAAACCAGAGGCTATAGTTGAATTAGTGATTGTATTACTAATTTTAGCATTGGCATGGTGGTCTACACGAAATATGCAGATAAGACCAACTAAGAAGCAAACTATTGTTGAATGGATTTATAACATGATAAATAATGCTGTAGTAAGTAATATTGGAGAAAGCTTTATAAGTATAGTTCCTTTTGTAGGAGCATTAGGAATATTTGTTCTAGTAATGAATTTAACTGGATTAGTAGGAATATCCCCACCAACAAAGAACTTTAGTGTTACATTAACATTAGCTTTAATGTCATTCATAGTGGTGCAAGGATATGCTATTAAAAAGAATGGTGTTGGAGGTTACTTTAAAGGTTATTTAGAGCCAGTATCCTTTATATTACCTATTACAATATTAGAAAGAGTAATGTTACCAATATCATTGTCATTAAGACTTTTTGGTAATATGTTAGCGGCTACTTTCATAATTGAACTTGTTTATGAAAGCTTAGAGAAAGTAGCATGGTTTGCACAACTTGTTATACCTATTCCATTACATTTATATTTCGATATATTTGATGGTGGTATTCAAGCGGTAATTTTTGTAATGTTAACAATGATAAATATTAAAATAGTATCTGAACACAGTTAAGAGGAGGAAATTTAAAATGAATGAAATAGGAATGAGAGCATTAGGAGCAGGAATTGCAGTATTAGTAGGTTTAGGAGCAGGTATTGGTATAGGAAATGCTACAGGAAAAGCTGTTGAAGGTGTTGCAAGAAATCCAGAAGCAACAGGAAAAATTACTACAACATTAGTTATAGGTTCTGCGTTTGCTGAAGCAACTGCTATTTACGGATTACTAGTATCAATCTTATTAATATTTGTTGGAGTAGCATAATATTTTAATGACTCCAGAAGGGGGTAGAATAAGTAATGGAATTTAATCCAGGTATTATATTAGCCACAGTAGTGAATTTTTTAATTCTATTCTTTGGATTAAAATATTTCTTCTTTGAAAAAGTTAAATTAATAGTTGAAGCTAGAGAAAATGAAATAGCTAACAAGTTAGATAGCACAGATGAAGAGCTTGAAAAAGCAAGAACTTTAGCTATTAATAATGAAAGAGAGCTACAAAGAGCTAGAGAAGAAGGTAAAGCTATTACAGAAAGACATAAGAAAAAAGCTGAAAAAGTATATGATGAAATTGTTGAAGAGGCAAAATCAGAAGCAAATTTAATTATAGAAAGAGCAAAAGTAGAAATAGAAAGAGAAAAAGAAAAAGCAGAATATGCATTAAAGAAAGAAGCTATAGATTTAGCTTTAGATCTTTCTAGAAAAGTAATAGAAAAAAATATTGATGAAGAAAAAAATAGACAATTAATTGATGAGTTTATTTCTGAGGTGGGTAATTAAATATGTATGAATATTTAGACCGAAGATATGCACTGGCACTATATGAAGTGGCAGAACAAAAAGGAAAAGTTGATGAGTACCTAGGAGACTTAAGAGAAATTTGCAAACTCATTGAGGATAATAAAGATTTCTTTGAAGTAATAAAACATCCGCAAATAGGTACAAAACAAAAGAAAAAGACTTTTATTAATATATTTAAAGGTAAAATAGATGAAGAGCTTTTATCATTTTTATTAATATTAATAGAAAAAGACAGAATTTTATTCTTAAAAGAAAAATTAAAAGAAATGGAGAAAATCCATTTAGAAAAGCTGAATGTATTACAAGGAATTGTAAAGACTACTGTACCATTAGAAGAAAATGAGTACAATGCTTTAGTAGAAAAGCTTGAAAAGAAATATAATAAAGAAGTTATATTAAAAAAAGAAATAGATCCAGAAATTCTAGGCGGAATTTATGTAAGAATAGGAAATGACGTTATAGATGGGACTGTAAAAACAAGATTAGATGATTTAGAAAAGCTAATGCTTGCTACAGAATAGAGGTGATTGCATGAATATAAAACCAGAAGAAATAACATCTATCATTAAAAAAGAGATACAAAGATATGAAAATCAAATCCAAACTTCAGATTCTGGAACAATAATTCAAATTGGTGATGGTATTGCTAGAGTATATGGATTAGATGATTGTATGCAAGGTGAACTTTTAGAATTTCCAAATGGTGTATTTGGAATGGCTTTAAATTTAGAGCAAGATAATGTTGGGTGTGTTTTATTAGGTTCTGAAGAAGGAATAAAAGAAGGCGATATAGTTAAAAGAACTAATAGAATAGTTGAAGTTCCTGTAGGTGAAGGACTTTTAGGTAGAGTTGTAAACTCTCTTGGTGAAGAAATAGATGGGAAGGGACCTATTAATTATTCAGGCAGCAGACCTATAGAGGTACCAGCACCAAGTATAATTGATAGAGCTTCAGTTAATGAACCTTTACAAACAGGGATTAAAGCAATAGATGCAATGGTTCCAATAGGAAAAGGTCAAAGAGAACTTATTATAGGTGATAGACAGACTGGTAAAACTGCTATTGCTATAGATACTATATTAAATCAAAAAGGTAAAGATGTTATATGTGTATATGTAGCTATTGGACAAAAGCAATCAACAGTTGCACATATAGTTAACACATTAGAAGAAATGGGAGCTTTAGATTATTCAATAGTTGTTGCAGGAACAGCATCAGAAAGTGCTCCACTTCAATATTTAGCACCATATGCAGGATGTAGTATGGGTGAATACTTTATGCATAAGGGAAAAGATGTTCTTATAATATATGATGATTTATCTAAGCATGCAGTAGCATATAGAACAATGTCATTATTACTTAGAAGACCACCAGGAAGAGAAGCGTATCCAGGAGATGTATTCTATATACATTCAAGACTTTTAGAAAGAGCTGCAAAGTTATCTAAAGAAAATGGAGGAGGTTCATTAACAGCACTTCCAATTATAGAAACACTGGCTGGAGACGTAACAGCATATATTCCAACTAATGTAATATCAATTACGGATGGTCAAATATTCTTAGAAAGTGAACTATTTAATTCAGGTCAAAGACCAGCGGTAAATGCAGGTATTTCAGTATCAAGAGTTGGTGGTAATGCTCAAATAAAAGCAATGAAGCAAGTTTCAGGAACATTAAGATTAGAACTTGCACAATATACAGAACTTGCAGCATTCTCTCAATTTGGATCTGACTTAGATTCTGACTCTAAGAGAAGATTAGAAAAAGGTAAGAGAATAATAGAAGTATTAAAGCAAGATCAATATAAGCCAATGGATGTTGAAAAGCAAATAGTTATATTATATGCAACTGTAAATGACTTTTTATCAGACATAAAGGTTCAAGATATTAGAAAATTTGAGGAAGAATTCTTAGAATATATGGATACTCATCATAGAGATGTGTTAAAAGAAATAATTGATAAAAAACAATTAAGTGATGAATTAAAACAAAACATTGAAAAATGTATAGTTGAATTTAAAAAAGAATTTTTAAAAGATGCATAGCTTAAATAGCTATGCAATTCTTTAGGAGGTAAAACAGTGGGCGCAGCGGGACTTATAGAAATAAAAAGAAGAATAAAGTCAGTTGAAAGTACTAGAAAAATAACTAAAGCTATGGGACTTGTCGCCACTTCTAAACTCAGAAAAGCAAGAAAAGAACTTGTAGCTAACGAGCAATATAATAATTTGTGTAAAGAAGTTATTAATGAGGTTGTCTCTAGTATGCCAGAAGATTTTGATTCAATTTATTATAATAGCTTTGAGGGAGATAAACTCTATATTGTATTAACTTCAGACACTGGATTATGTGCAGGTTACAATAATAATGTGGTTATGTATTTAAACAATTTAGTTAAAAAGAGTGGCGGAGCAAAAGTTATAGTTGTAGGTAGTAAAGGAATTTCATATGTCTCTAGATATGGAATAAGTACATATACTGAATATGTAGATTTACCAGATATGCCTGCTACCAAAGATGTTAATAAAATATATAATGATGCGATATATTTATATGAAAAGAAAGAGGTTTCTGAAGTAAATATAGTATATACAGAGTTCATTTCCCCAGTTAAGCAAGAGGTAAAGAGTGTTAAAATATTACCAGTAGAGAAGAAAGCTAGTCATGCAGGACAATATATAATTGAGCCAAATGAAGAAGCTGTATTTAAAAATGCAATGGATATGTATTTAAAAAGTCAGCTTAAAACTTGTATGCTTAGTGCAAAAGCAAGTGAGCACAGTGCCAGAATGACGGCAATGGATGGAGCTACTGAAAATGCAGATGACATACTACAAACTCTTAATCTTAAATTCAATAGAATTAGACAAGGTATTATAACACAAGAAATTTCAGAAATTGTTGGGGGAGCCGAAGCTCAAAAGTAGCAAGGAGGAAGAAGTATGGCTGAAAGTAAAATTGGAAAAGTAGTTCAAGTAATTGGACCTGTAGTTGATATAAAGTTCGATTCAGATTCTTTACCAAACATATATAATGAAATAAAAATTGATATGGGAGATAGAGAATTAGTTGTAGAAGTAGAGCAACATGTTGGAGATGATATTGTTAGAGCTATAGCAATGGAATCTACTGATGGATTAAAAAGAGGTATGAAGGCTTTAGATACAGGAAAGCCAATATCAGTACCAGTAGGAAAAAATGTATTAGGAAGACTATTTAATGTATTAGGTGCTCCTATAGATAATAGAGGAGAAATAGAAGCTGAAGAGTCATATCCTATACATAGACCAGCGCCAAGTTTTAAAGAACAATCTTTAGAACCAGAAATGTTTGAAACAGGAATTAAAGTTATTGACTTAATTGCTCCATATCAAAAAGGTGGTAAGATTGGTTTATTTGGAGGAGCTGGAGTAGGGAAAACAGTTTTAATTCAAGAATTAATCAATAATATTGCAAAAGAGCATGGTGGACTTTCTGTATTTACAGGAGTAGGAGAAAGATCAAGAGAAGGTAATGACCTTTATCATGAAATGATGGATTCAGGAGTTATTAATAAAACTGCATTAGTATTTGGTCAAATGAACGAATCACCAGGTGCTAGAATGAGAGTTTCATTAACTGGATTAACTATGGCTGAATACTTTAGAGATCAAGGGCAAGATGTATTATTATTTATAGATAATATATTTAGATTTACACAAGCTGGTTCAGAAGTATCAGCATTATTAGGAAGAATACCATCAGCAGTTGGTTACCAACCAACACTTGCAACTGAAATGGGTGCACTTCAAGAAAGAATTACTTCAACAAAAAATGGATCTATAACATCAGTTCAAGCTGTTTATGTTCCAGCCGATGACTTAACAGACCCAGCACCAGCAACTACATTTACACACTTAGATGCTACTACTGTATTGTCTAGATCTATTTCAGCATTAGGTATATATCCAGCTGTTGATCCTCTAGAATCTTCTTCTAGAATACTTGATCCAAGAATAGTAGGAAAAGAACATTATGAAGTTGCAACAGAAGTAAAAAATATACTTGAAAGATATAAAGAGTTACAAGATATCATTGCAATTTTAGGTGTTGATGAATTATCAGATGAAGATAAAGCTGTAGTTGCTAGAGCAAGAAGAATTCAAAGATTCTTATCTCAACCATTTACAGTTGCTGAACAATTTACAGGAATGCAAGGAAGATATGTTCCAGTAAAAGAAACAGTAAGAGGATTTAAGGAAATATTACAAGGAAAATACGATCACTTACCTGAATCAGCATTCTTATTTGCAGGTACAATTGAAGAAGTTGTAGAAAAAGCAAATAGCATGAAATAGGAGATATAATTTATGGGAAAATTAATAAAGCTTAATATTGTAGCTCCTGGGCGTGAAGTACTAACTGAGGAAGTAGTTAGTTTAGCAACAACTGAAGGTGATGGTAAAATAGAAATTTTAGCAAATTATGCACCAACTATAATAGCAACTATACCAACTACAACTACGTATACTACTATAGATGGAAATAAGAAAAAATTATTTACATCATCAGGAATTGTTTATATTAAAGAGAATATAATTAATTTTTGTTGTGATTCTTTTAATTTCCCAGAAGAGATTGATAGAGATCGTGCTGAGCAGTCTCTTAAGAGAGCTCAAGAGAGATTAAATAATAAAGAAAATAATAATATTGATATTGAAAGAGCTAAGAGAGCAGAAGCAAGAGCTAAAGCTAGATTAGAACTGAAATAAAGAAGTCGCTAATAAGTGGCTTCTTTATTTTTTTTGAATATTATATATAAAAGGAGAAAATTTTAAACACAATGTTGTATATAGACGAATATAGTAGAGATTTATAAAATTTTAAGATGAAAGCGAACTATTCTAGGGGGATTATAATATATATATATTATAAAGAAATACACCACTCATTAAAAATCGTAGGTGTAATTTCAGTTAACTAAATTAAAGATTTAGAATTTCACTTATAAGGGAACACATTGCTAAATTTCATAGTTTTATTGTATAAAAAAATATAGTTTGGACAATAATTTTAGAGGAAGGGCAGGGGATTACAATATGAAAAAGATATTTTTTGTATTTCTTTTAATCTTTTCTCTATTAATTATTAATGGAAAAGAATATGAGTGTGAAGCAAAGAAAGATTTATTTAATGAAGTCGAGAGATATGTATTAAATGAATATGAGTTTATACAAAATGGAATGAAATTAGAGTATACAATAAAAGAGGATATTAATGATGAACTTAAAAGAATCTATAAAGTTTTCGCATCTAAAAATGATTTAATAGTAACAAAGGGTGAAAATTGGATATCTGCAGAAAGTGAAAATATTAATTATAGTGTTAATATTTATAAATACGATGAATTGACTAAAGTTGAAGTTATAGTTATTAACACTGATAGGACTTTAGCTGAAAGTTATTTAAAGCTATTAGTTAAAGAAATAAGAAATAGTAATTTCATAAATGAGAGGTATTTTTCATTTATAAAGGGAAAGATAAAAACTGAGGATAAAAATATATTTGAAGATATAGAAAGTAAATTGAAAATAAGAATTAGTGAGAATTTAGATATAAACAATGGTAGTATAGCAAAAGCAACAATGATAGATGGAACAAATTTAAACATTGGACAAATTACTTACGATACAGGTTCGTATTTAATTATAGGAACTCCGATAATTTTCGTAACATACTAACAATAAATATGGAGGATAATATGGAAAAGATTATAGTTAGAGGTGGAAGGAAGCTTCAAGGAGAAGTTGATATAAGTGTTGCAAAGAATGCAGTATTACCTATAATAGTTGCAACTATTTTAAATCCAACAGAAATAATTTTAAGAAAAGTACCTATGTTAGAAGACGTAACAGTTTTAATAAATTTATTAAGAGAATTGAACTGTGAAGTAAAATTTTCGCCTATAACAGGAGATTTGAAAATAAATACTTCAAATTTAAAAGAGATAGAAGGAAATAATGAGTTAATACGTAAGATGAGGGCATCATTTTTAGTAATGGGGCCAATGCTAGCTAGATTTGGTAGATGTAAAATATCTATGCCAGGAGGATGTAATATAGGAAGTAGGCCTGTAGATCTTCATTTGAAGGGATTTAAGGCGTTAGGAATAGATTCCGAAATAGGATATGGATATGTTGAAGCTAAAATTAAAAATCTACATGGAAATAGAATATATTTAGATTTCCCATCTGTAGGAGCTACTGAAAATATTATGATGACTTCTGTGTTTGCACCTGGAGTTACAATTATAGAAAATGCAGCTGAGGAACCAGAAATATGGGATTTAGCAAGATTTTTAAATAGCATGGGTGCAAAAATAGAAGGAGCTGGATATGGAAGAATAACTATACATGGTGTATCAGAATTAAAACAACCTGAACCATTTACACCTATTTTTGATAGGATTGAAGCAGGCACATTTATGGTTGCAGCAGGAATAACAAATAGTAAAATAACTATAAATGGGGTTAATGAAGAACATTTAATGCCAACAATCGAGAAATTAAAAGAATGTGGTGTTTACTGTAAGATGGATGGAGAAAAGATGATAGTAGATGGAACAGGAGAAAAAAGACCTGTAGATATAAAAACAATGCCTTATCCTGGATTTCCAACTGATATGCAAGCACAAATGATGGCATTATTGTCAATTACTAAAGGTGCTAGTGTAATAACTGAAACTGTATTTGAAAATAGGTTTATGCATGTTGGAGAACTTGGTAGAATGGGAGCGAACATTAAGATTGATGGAAGAGTTGCTATTGTTGAGGGGGTAAATAATCTTACTGGATGTCAAGTTAAGGCTACTGATTTAAGAGCTGGGGCAGCAATGATTTTAGCTGGATTGGTTGCAAATGGGCAAACAGAGATAGGGGAAATATACCATATAGATAGAGGATATACTAATATAGAAGAGAAGTTTAGAAAACTTGGAGCAGAAATATATAGAACCTATAGATAATACTTAGGAGCCACTTGATGGCTCCTAATTTTTTTTATAAATATTTAAATTATATAAAAATCATGACTTTTAATAGGAGGTATTGTTTTACAGATTAAAACATATATATAGATGTAAACATAGTGATAGGAGGAACCATGAAAAAAATAAATTATAACGGTATAGCAAAAATAAAGCCACTATTATTTACAGCTATATTAATAATCTTATTTATGATACTTATCCCAATACTTTCTATAGGAACTGAAAATAATAAGGATCCTAATGAACATATAGAAGAGGAAGAGATATCTGAAGAGACTTCAGCACAAGTAAGTAGCGATGTGTATATTGATGGAGATGAAAAGGTAAAAGTTTATAGAACATTGCAAGATAAAATAGAAGAAGTTGATATAGAGGAATATATATGTGGAGTAGTTGCTAATGAGATGCAAGTAAGCTTTGAGGAGGAGGCCTTGAAGGCACAAGCTATAGCAAGCAGAACTTATTTAGTAAGTAAAAAAATGAATAATTGCCTAATTGGGGATGGAAGTGATATATGTGATTCTACACATTGTCAGGTGTATTCTTCTAAGGAAGAATTAGTTAGTAAATGGGGAGAGGAGAATGGTGAGAAATATTGGAATAAAATAAAAGCAGCAGTGGATGGCACTAAGGGAATGGTTTTAACATATAAAGGAGAATTAGTGCTATATCCATTATTTTTTTCTACAAGTTCTGGAAAAACTGAATCAGCAATAGATTCATCATTTGGAGATATACCATACCTGGTATCTGTTGAAAGTTCAGGTGAAGAGATAGCCCCTAAGTATACTACGAAAAAAGAAATTGCAATAAGTGATTTAGTTTTAGCTATAAAGTCTAAGTATCCTACTTCAGGAGTAAATACAACTAATATAAGTTCTGAACTACAAATAATTGAGAGAAGTGAGGCTGGGGGAGTTATTACATTGGCAATAGGAAATGATAAAATAAATGGAAGTGATTTCAGGTTAATAGCAGGATTAAATTCAACTAATTTTACATATTCAATAAATGATAATACAATCGTATTTGATTGTAAGGGATATGGACATGGAGTTGGAATGAGTCAGTGGGGAGCTAATGTGATGGCTAAAGAGGGTAGTAAATATGATGAGATTTTGAAGCACTATTATACTGGGATTGATATAGGATATTTGAAATTTAATTAATATATTAATATAACAACTTAAAAACAAAAAGAGATTTGTTTAAACTAATCTCTTTTTGTTTTTTTTTGTATAAATTTGACGTATAAAAGTTGAATTTAAAGTGAATTAATTTACTTTTACGGGCAAGAATACAAGACAGGAGGTGTTGAAATGGACCAAAATAAAAAAAATAAAGTAAAGGACTTTTTCAGAAAGGAGGGCTTTTACTTAGTATTATTTGTTTGCCTATGTATTGTTGCAACTGTAGCAGCGTTTACAATTAGAAAAAACTCTGTTGCAAATGAACAAAATAAGGTAAATAACGAATTATCTTTAAATGAGGTGGAGGATAATAATTCTTCAGAAACAGATTCTAGCTTTAATAAGCAAAATGCTGAAAGAGTAGAAAATAATGATGAATTAGCTAATAGTAATGAGGAAAGTTTATCTGAACCAGAGGTTGCAAATGCAGAGGATGAAGTAGCAACTAATAATCAAGAAGAAGTTGCTGAAAATCAAGTTACAGAAGAAGAAGTGGCAGATGTTTCTGCAGGAACAGATACAGAAGTAGTTTTATCATTCCCTATAGATGGTAATGTAGCTATTTCAAGAGAGTTTGGAAAAATGATTAGAACTTATGTAGATGAAACTAGAAGTGAAGATACATCTAGAAGAGGTATTGATATTAATGCTTCAGTAGGAACTGTAGTTAAAGCTGCTGCTGAAGGAAAAGTTGAAGAAGTAGCAAGTAACACTACTGATGGTACTTATGTAGTTATTGCACATGCAAATGGATTAAAGACAAAGTACACTAACTTAAGCGAAGAGGTTAAAGTTGCAGTTGGAGATGTTGTTAGTACTGGTGCTGAAATAGGTACAGTTGGTAACACTTCAGGTATATTTACATCAAAAGTTTGCGGTGATGTACTAAATGTTCAAGTACAAGATGCAAATGGAAATGATGTTGATCCTAGTGCATACTTTGATTTTAAGTAATTGTTTTAAGTATCAACCATTTTATGGTTGATACTTGAAAAATATTTAGTTTTTATTTTTATGTAAACTTTATGAATTTTTTTTTATGTTGAGTAAATAATAAATAGAGGTTAAGGAGGTAGAATTTTGAAAGATTATATTGAAGAAAGAGTTTTAGAAGTTGCACAGTATATAATTGACTCAAAGGCTACAATAAGGAAAACAGCAAAAGTATTTGGTGTGAGTAAGAGTACTATTCATAAGGATATGACTGAAAGATTACCTAAAATTAATCCAGTAATAGCAGAACAAACACATTTAATATTAGAGTTAAATAAATCAGAAAGACATATAAGAGGCGGAGAGGCTACAAAAATGAAATACAAGGAAAATGAATTATAAAAAGATTGAATGATAAATTCATTACATATATAATTGTAGTAGGGATAAATTTGTAGAAAAAACAATTATTTTGAAATTATTATATATTTAGGAGTGAATTAAATGTGGTTTTGGAGAAGTGGTAGCGATTTAGGGATAGATTTAGGAACAGCTACTGTACTTGTATATGTTAAAGGAAAAGGTATTTTATTAAAAGAACCATCAGTTGTAGCCATTAATAAAAACAATAATAAAGTGTTAGCGGTTGGTGAAGAGGCAAGAAAAATGATTGGTAGAACACCAGGAAATATAGTTGCAGTTCGCCCATTAAGGGATGGCGTTATTTCTGATTATGATATAACAGAAAAAATGCTGAAGGCTTTTATAAAAAAAGCATGTGGAAAAGGAAGAGTAATAGCTCCTAAAGTAATGGTATGTATACCATCTCAAGCAACTGAGGTAGAAAAAAGAGCTGTCGTAGATGCAACAATGAACTCAGGAGCTAAAAAGGTACATCTTATAGAAGAACCATTAGCAGCAGCAATTGGTGCCGGATTAGATATAACTAAACCAGATGGTCATATGATAGTTGATATTGGTGGAGGGACAACTGATATAGCTGTAATTTCATTAGGTGGGATAGTTATAAGAGAATCAATTAAAGTTGCTGGTGATAAATTTGATGAAGCCATTACAAGATATGTTAGAAGTAAATATAAGATTCTAATTGGAGAAAAAACATCTGAGGATTTAAAAGTAACAATTGGATCAGTATTTAAAGGATCTAGAAATTTAACAACTACAATGAAAGGAAGAAATTTAATCACAGGTTTACCTGATGAAATAGTTATTTCTACTGAAGAGTTAAGAGGGGCATTAATGGAGCCTGTATCATTAATAGTTGAGAGTGTAAAATCAGTATTGGAGAAAACTCCACCAGAGTTATCTGCAGACATAATTGAAAAAGGAATATTAATGACTGGTGGTGGTGCATTAATTGATGGATTGGATAAGCTTATTGAAGAAAATACAGGTATAACAGTTAAAATAGCAGAAGATCCAGTGGAAGCTGTTGCAATAGGAACTGGTGAAGTTTTAAATTATGTCAGCAAATTGGACAACAATTTTTCAAGTAGAGAGATACAATTAATAAATTAATTATTATGATATTTTTTATAAGATGATAAAGCTAGAAGTAATTAACTTCTAGCTTTATTTATTAATTATAGTATTTAGATAATATGCGTGAATTAATCCATGAGAAATAACTTTTGCCATTTCAAATACCAAGTGAAGTCGTATACTTCTAGAAGTAAAGAATTCAGCAGTATCACTTGAATCAATTATTCCTATTATAGAGGCAGTGCCAACGTCAGGTAAAGATTTTCCTACACCCTTTCCAGGATGTATTGGATAATCGCGAGTATGAATTTCGCCTATGGAGTTTGTGTCACCTAAGCATGCATCAATACCTATTATAGAGGCAGTAGGATGTAGTTTGTTTATTTCAATTAATTTTTTATCAAGATTTAGTGCATGAATAGGATCTCTTAACGTACCATATACAGGTAAGGGAAAATTATGTTCTTCAAGAAATGTTCCAACTAATGGTCCCAAACAATCACCTACACATTTATCAGTACCAATACAAACTATTATAGTATCAGAGTTAATATACTTTCTCATAAATTCAGCAATTTCATAGTATGCTAAATTAGATTTATAGTTAAATTTTCGTTTTATCAAATAATTCACCCCTATCATGATAATAGATGAAAGAATATCATATATAAAAATATATGATTGGAAATTTGATAATATAATTTTATTAGGAAAATAATATGGATTAACTTTTAATATAAAGATATTCTTGCAATATATAATATATTTTTATAGAACCATATATGTTACTAAAATATATGAATCAATTTTAATTTTACTTGCATTAATATGTTAATTAGTTTTTTATAAAAAAAAGTGAATATTGTATTTAAAAAGAGAAAAAAAGAGAAAATGAGAGTTAAATAAGAATAATCTCATAAAAACGCAGGAAATAAGGGTTGATTTATGTTAACTTTAATTATATACTAATCCTTGTCAGTTCGGCAGTGACATAACGAACGGCAGCAAAGTTATTAATATGAGATATGGGGGAGTTCCCGAGTGGCCAAAGGGGGCAGACTGTAAATCTGTTGCGATTCGCTTCGATGGTTCGAATCCGTCCTCCCCCACCATTAATAACTAAATAAAATTAAATTGGATATGCTTCATTGGCTCAATGGCAGAGCAGCTGACTTGTAATCAGCAGGTTGTTGGTTCGACTCCGACATGAAGCTCCAAATGGGGGAGTTCCCGAGTGGCCAAAGGGGGCAGACTGTAAATCTGTTGCGATTCGCTTCGATGGTTCGAATCCGTCCTCCCCCACCATTTAAAATTTAATTTTATTGATATTGATATGGAAGCATAGCTCAGCTGGGAGAGCATCTGCCTTACAAGCAGAGGGTCACAGGTTCGATCCCTGTTGTTTCCACCAAATAAGCTTCATTGGCTCAATGGCAGAGCAGCTGACTTGTAATCAGCAGGTTGTTGGTTCGACTCCGACATGAAGCTCCAAATGGGGGAGTTCCCGAGTGGCCAAAGGGGGCAGACTGTAAATCTGTTGCGATTCGCTTCGATGGTTCGAATCCGTCCTCCCCCACCAAAGCATGGTTAATACCATGCTTTTATTTTTTTATAAAAAAATAATTTGAATTTCATATTAATAATAAGGTATATAATTTCTATTGACATAGTATAAATATATTGTTAGAATATTATGTAAGTAAAATTTGATATTAGTTCTTATCCAGAGAGGTGGAGGGAGAAAGGCCCTATGAAACCCGGCAACCTGTCGATAGTGACAAGTGATAAGTGACAAGTGACAAGTTAAATTAAATAATTTGTCACCTGTCACTTGTCACTTGCAACTGGTAGACGTGGTGCAAATTCCTGCATAAAATTATTTTTTTGCAAGATAAGAAAGACCTTAGATAATTGCAGTCTCTTCTATCTTGAAGAGGCTTTTTTTATTGCTTAGAATTAATATCAAAAAATGAAAGGAGCTAAGCAAAAAAATGAAAAGATTATTTACCTCAGAATCAGTGACAGAAGGGCATCCAGATAAAATATGTGATCAAATATCAGATGCAGTTTTAGACAGTATATTAGAGAAGGATCCTATGGCAAGAGTTGCTTGTGAAACAGCAGTAACAACAGGTATGGTATTAGTAATGGGAGAAATATCAACATCTTGTTATGTGGATATTCCTAAAGTAGTTAGAAAAACAATAAGAGAAATAGGGTATGATAGAGCAAAATATGGATTTGATTGTGATACATGTTCAGTTTTAACATCTATTGATGAACAATCAGGTGATATTGCTATGGGTGTTGATGAGGCATTAGAATCTAGAGCTGGTGAAAAGGATAATGTTGAAGCTGTTGGAGCAGGGGATCAAGGTATGATGTTTGGCTTTGCCACTAATGAAACGCCAGAATATATGCCATCACCAATTGCTATGGCGCATAGATTATCTAGAAGATTAACAGAAGTAAGAAAAAATAAAACTTTACCTTACTTAAGACCAGATGGAAAAACTCAAGTAACAGTAGAATATGATGATAATAGAGTTGTTAGAATCGATGCAATAGTAATTTCTACTCAACATGATGACCATGTTAGTCAAGAACAAATAAGAGAAGATTTAATGGAACATGTTATAAAGGCTGTTATTCCAGCTGAATTACTAGATGAGTCAACTAAGTATTATATAAATCCAACAGGAAGATTTGTTGTTGGAGGACCACAAGGTGATAGTGGACTAACAGGTAGAAAGATTATAGTTGATACTTATGGAGGATATGGAAGACACGGTGGTGGTGCGTTCTCAGGAAAAGATCCAACAAAGGTTGATAGATCAGCAGCATATGCAGCGAGATGGGTTGCTAAGAACTTAGTTGCAGCAGGTGTTGCGGATAAATTAGAAATACAATTAGCTTATGCAATAGGTGTTGCAAAACCAGTTTCTATTGAAGTTGAGACTTTTGGAACAGGTAAAATTTCAGATCAAGAAATAACAAATATTGTTGAAAAAGTATTTGATTTAAGACCAGGAGCAATAATAAGAGATCTTGAATTAAGAAGACCTTTATATAGACAAACAGCTGCTTATGGACATTTCGGAAGAAATGACTTAAACCTTCCATGGGAAGAGTTAAATAAAGTAGATGAAATTAGAAAATATCTATAATAAAAAAGCGAGATACTATTTGTATCTCGCTTTAATTTGTTTTATAAATTATTATAAACAACTTTTCCGCCAATTATAGTCATTTTAACATCTATATTTTCATCAAAAATAGTTAAATCAGCATCAAAGTTTTCTTTTATTTGGCCTTTCCTATCATCAACCCTACAGTATTTAGCACCATTATAAGAAGCCATTTTGACAATTTCATATAATGGATAATCTGTATTATCATATAGATTTTTAATAGCTCTATTTAATGTTAATATTGAGCCAGCTAAGGCGCCATTTTCTAATCTTGCGGCACCTCTTTTAACGATTACGGGTTGTCCACCTAAAGCATATGTGCCATCAGGCATTCCACAAGCACACATTGCATCTGTTACAAGTAGAGTTTTGTCAGTTCCTTTTTGTTTGTATGCAACTCTTAAAGATGGATATGATATATGAATACCATCAGAAATAGTTTCAGTAGTTATGTCTGAATCGAAAGTTGCTCCAACTACACCAGGTTCTCTATGAGTAAATCCAGTCATGGCATTAAATAGATGAGTAGAATGGCAGAAGCCGTGTTTTATACCATCAATAGCTTCTTCGTAAGTTGCCTTAGTGTGGCCCATAGAACAACGAATACCTTTAGATGATAAAATTGAAGCAAGTTCTTTAGCTCCTTCAACTTCAGGTGCCATAGTAATAGAAACCACTGCATCAATAGCATCACCAGTCATTGATTCAAAGTTTTCATATGAAGGTGATATTAAATAGTTTGGATTTTGTGCACCTATTGCACTAGGGCTTATAAAAGGACCTTCTAAATGAGCACCTAAAACAATAGCACCATCAGTTCCTTCTATTTTTGCTTTTTTTATAGATATCATAGATTTTAATATGTCATCAGCAGACATAGTCATTGTTGTTGGAGTAAATGAGGTTGTACCATACTTACAAATAGTTTTTGATATTTCATTAATTGCTTCAAATGTTCCATCCATTGTATCATGGCCACCAGCACCATGAATATGAACATCAACAAATCCAGGAGAAACATATAAACCTTTACAATCTATAGCCTTTTGAACCTTTGTTTCAGATGGATTAATTTCTTTTATTATACCGTTTTCAATTAATAGTGAGCCTTTTTCGATTCTATCTAAAAAGACTATATTACAATTTTTTAATAACATTTAAATTCCCTCCAGTTTCATGTTTAACTATTTAATAATAAGTTAATATTAATTAGTAAGTAAAATTTAAGTGTGTAATTTAAATATAAATGTATAAGGTAAATTAAACAATGAAAAATTTACTTATGATATAATTATATAATATTAATAAGTAAAATAAAATGTTTGGAGCGATAATATGGAAATATTAGAGGGCTTAGTAGAAGCAATAATATTTAAGAGCGAAGATAGTGGATATATAGTAGCAAAGATAACGGCAAATAAGGAAGTAGTAACAATTGTTGGAATAATGCCATTAATAAAAGAAGGGCAGCAAATAGAAATAAAGGGAAATTGGATAAATCATAAGCAGTTTGGAAGGCAATTTAATGTAGAAGAATACAAAGAAATTCTTCCTACCTCCGCAAGAGAAATTGAAAAATATTTAAGTACAGGAATAATTCATGGTATAGGTCCTGTCACGGCTAAAAAGATAGTTAAGGCATTTGGAGTAGAAACATTAGATATACTTGATAATAATATTGAGCGATTAAAAGAAGTTGAAGGAATTGGTGAAAAGAAATTTAACATAATATATGAATCTTATCTTGAGAGTAAAGAACTAAAAGATATTATAATGTTTTTTCAAAAACATGGAGTTACAATAAATCAATGTTTAAAAATTTATAAAAAGTTTGGTCCAGATTCTATAGATATAGTTTCAAAAAATCCATATATATTAAATGATGAAATATCTGGTATTGGTTTCTTAACTTCTGATAGAATTGCAAAAAGTTTAGGAATTGAACCACAATCAGATTTTAGAATTCAAAGTGGAATAAGATATGTTTTAAATAACTTTTCAGGACTTGGAAATACATATATGCCTAAGGATAAGTTAATTGCAGAATGTCAAAAGGTTTTAATGGTTGATAAAGAGTTAATAGAAGCTAACATATATAATAGTGTTTTAGAAGGAAAAATAAAGGTAGAAAAAATTAATGATGTTGAAGCAGTATATTCATTGCCATATTATTTTTGTGAATTAGGTGTTACAAATAAGATTATTACTTTAAGTATAGAGAACTTTCAAACTATAAATTCAGATATTGCTTTTGAGATATCGAGTTTTGAAAGTAAAAATAATATTAAATTCGCTGATTCTCAAAAAGATGCTATAATAGGAGCTTTTGAAAATGGAATTGAAATAATAACTGGAGGGCCTGGGACTGGAAAAACTACGATAATTAAATGTATAATAGAAATATATGAAAATAATGGAATGAAAGTTCTTTTAGCAGCACCAACAGGAAGAGCAGCTAAAAGAATGACAGAATCAACAGGGCGTGAAGCAAAAACAATACATAGGTTATTAGAGATGGGAGTAAGTGATGATGAAAATTCATTCTTTGGAAAAGGAGAAGGTGAACCATTAGAAGGAGATGTAATAATAATTGATGAAGCATCTATGATTGATATAATGCTTATGAATAGCTTATTAAAAGCTATTAAATTAGGAACAAGAGTTATTATAGTTGGAGATGTAGATCAATGTGCGACACGTTTCTAGGTGAAAAGTCTAGACGCTAAATGCACCATTTTAGCCTTAGTGCAAAATGTACTATTTAGTAGAACTAATAGTTCGATAGGTAGAATGATAGGGTAACGCCTTGAAATGCCTTCCTTGATACTTCGGATAGCGTTAATGAATTGTATATAAGTTAATGTTATAAGCCCGATGAAGTCGGCTGAAATCTATCCTAACGGAGAGGTGATGAACGTGACAGGCGTTGATGTGACACTTCACTGAGCCGAGGCAAGTGTCCTAGAGGTAGGATATGTAGATGATAGGTCGGAGGTCTATAAAATATCTATGGTGAGAATGTAGAAATACTGACGAACTTGCGAATGAAAGAGCCTAAACGATGAACCTATAGAAATGTAGGTGGGAAAAAGTTTCCCGTAAGTTAGGGTAAAGTAAAATTGTTGGTTATGAAATTCCTCATATTGTTAAAGGCAATATAAAACTTACAGGCTCAAAGCACAGCACCTAAGGATATATGCAAAGATAGAACTATTGGAACGTGGTAAGCTATATAACAAACTGGTGTATACAACACCGATAGGTTGGTGGTGACGAAGAATAATAAGCACCTTTAATTATAGTGAAAGTAGTGGCACAGTACCTATGAAACTCTGATAATAAGGAGTGGAGGGATAGCCACAAGTCGGAAATAGTGAATTAGGAAAAATGATATATAAGTAAACGTAGTTTCGAGTAAGACAAAGAAAATCAAATCCTGTATAAAGGAGGAGATGACTATGTTGATTTCCGAAAAACCAAAAATGAAAAGAAAAAAGATTAGACATAATGAATACTACAATATGGTAGGCACTTTCGATAATCTTTACAAACAGAGTAAAGAAGGAAAGAACTTTAATAAACTAATGGATATAATTTCATCCGACAACAATATTGAATTAGCATTCCGTAATATAAAAGGAAATGCTGGTAGTTCAACTGCTGGAGTTGATAAGAAATCAATCAAGGACGTCAGTAAATTGTCAAAGGATAAATATCTACAAATTGTTAAAGCAAAACTATCTAATTATCATCCTAAACCAGTAAGAAGAGTTGAAATACCTAAACCTAATGGTAAAACTAGACCGCTAGGAATACCTACGATATGGGATAGAATTATTCAACAATGTATCTTGCAAGTACTTGAACCAATATGTGAAGCAAAGTTTCACGAACGTAGCAATGGATTTAGACCAAATAGGTCAGTTGAAAATGCTATGGCTCAGTGTTATAAGATGATAAATCAACAACACTTACTGTATGTAGTAGATATAGATATCAAAGGATTTTTCGATAATGTTAATCATTGTAAATTAAGAAAGCAAATGTGGAATATGGGGATACAAGATAAGAAATTATTATGTATCATATCAGAGATGTTAAAAGCACCAATACAGATGCCAGATGGTAGAATGGAATATCCTACAAAGGGTACCCCACAAGGAGGAATTCTCTCTCCGTTACTATCGAATATCGTGCTAAATGAACTGGACTGGTGGATAACTAGTCAATGGGAACTTATGCCAACCAAGAAACAATATAAAACAAGAGTTACCTCAAGTGGTGTTGTTGAAAGGTCATCCCATTACAGAGCATTACGAACATCTAACCTCAAAGAAATGTTCATTGTAAGATATGCTGACGATTTTAAAATTTTCTGCAAAGATTACCACACAGCAAAAAGAACTTTCATAGCAACTGAAAAGTGGTTGCAAGAAAGATTAAAGTTAGAAATCAGTAAAGAGAAATCGAAAATAGTTAACTTAAAAAATAACTATTCAGAGTTTCTTGGTTTTAAACTCAAAGCAATGCAAAAAGGCAACAAATATGTGGTAAAATCTAGAGTATCAAACAAGGCTCTCAAAAATGCTAAAACAAAATTAGTAAATCAAATTGAGAAAATTCAGAACCCTAGAGATGAAGAAAATGAAAACTTCGAAGTAAGAATGTATAACACAATGGTTGTTGGACTTCATAATTATTACAAGTATGCAACTTTAGTATCTAAGGACTTTAATAAAATTCATAATTGTATTAGATTTACTCTACGGAGTAGGTTACGCAAGAGAATAAAGAAGAATGGCATTATAAATAATAAATTCATCGAGGAACGTTATGGAGCAAGTAAGGGTATGAGATACGTCAGAGGGGCTCCACTTATACCAGTAAGTTATGTTCAACACAAAAACCCAATGTATAAGAAAAGAGAAATTTGCCAATATACACCTGAAGGTAGAAAAGCAATTCACAAATACCTCGGTCTGGATTTTGGAATTTTAATGAAGTTAATGAAGGAAAAACACACAAACAATAGTATTGAGTATATGGATAACAGAATATCCTTGTACTGTGCTCAAAAAGGTAAATGTGCTATTACCCAACAACCACTAGAATTTGATGAAATTCATTGCCATCACAAAGTGCCTAAGTACTTAGGTGGTACGGATAGTTATCAAAATCTAGTCATAATACACAAGGACATCCACATAATAATACATGCTAATAATAGTGAAACAATTGAAAGTTATAGGAAAAATCATAAACTTGATAAGAATATGATTAAGAAAATAAATCGCTTACGAGCGAAACTCGGGAAAGGCACTATAACTCAAACGGAAGATAGTGACCTGGAACAAGAAGTCTAATTTAAATAATTTAAAGATTTTTATATTTTGTTTTTCGAAATGTGTAAACTTATATAAGAAAAGCGACAAACTATTTTCGAGGGAACGCCGTATGAGGTGAAAGTCTCACGTACGGTGTGGAGTGGGGGAAAAGGTAGCGATAACCTCAAAGCCTTACCTATCACTATTACCATCTGTAGGACCTGGAAATGTATTAAGAGACTTAATAAATAGTGATTTTATTAAAGTAGTAAGATTAAATGAAATTTTTAGGCAAGGAAAAGAGAGCATGATAATATTAAATGCTCATAGAATAAATAATGGAGAGTTGCCATACTTAAATAAAAAAGGTGGAGATTTCTTTTTTGATAATAGAGAAGATAATGAAAATATTTTAAAAACTATATTAGATTTAGTAAATAGAAGATTACCAATGTTTAATTCAAAATGGAATAAGGTTAAAGATATTCAAATATTATCACCTACTAGAAAAGGAATCTTAGGAGTGGAAAATTTAAATAATGAACTTCAAGCCATTTTAAATCCGCCTGATAAATATAAAAAAGAAAAGAAAATTAAAGATTTTATTTTTAGAGTTGGTGATAAAGTAATGCAGACTAAAAATAATTATTCTTTAAAGTGGAATAGGATAGGTGGATATGGCGATAATGAAGGTGTAGGCGTATTTAATGGAGATATGGGATTTATAGAATCCATTGATGAAGAAAGTAGAACAGTTACTGTTGTTTTTGATGATGAAAGAAGAATTGTTTATGATAATGTATATGTAGAAGAATTAGAGTTAGCATATGCTATAACGATACATAAAAGTCAAGGCAGTGAATTTAAAGTAGTAATTACACCTGCTTTTATGGGATCAGCTTTCTTAATGAATAGAAATATATTATATACAGGGATAACTAGGGCCAAGGAGCTTGTAGTTGTTGTTGGAAATCAAAAAGCACTAAAATATATGGTTGATAACACAAATAGTATGGAGAGATATTCAGCGTTGAAAGAGAGAATTTTAGATATTGTATCTGATGATAAAATAAGTGAAGATTAGATAAATGGAGTCGATACTATGAATTATAAGGAATTGAGTAATGCTTTTAAAAAAATAAATAAATGGTATGGAAAAAGGACTAAAGTATTAAATATAAAAACAAGACCTTTTAATACTATAGAAATTTTTTCTAATATAATAAATAAAATTTTATATGAAAATAAAAAAATTTTATATGTATTTTGTAGTGAAGAGAAGGATTATATAAAAGTAAAGGTTAATGATATATATGAAAGTTTAGATGAGACCATAAGTACTAAACAATTAGAATTTAGCTTACACTACACAACTATAGATGATATAGATAATATAGATGAATCTTATGATTTAGTTATAGTTGATGATATAAGTTTGTTTTCAAAAATAAGTAATGAATATATTAGAGAGTCTATAGAAAATATTTATTGGAAAAGTAGCAAGGTTATAATTTATTCAAGTGAATATATTTTTCCTATAGGTGAGAAAATTGAGCTACCTTATATAGTTTCAGAGGAACCTATGGTAGAACCAAGATTAATGAGTACTAGAATACGTCTGGAAGAAAATATACCTTTATCGTTATTTGAGTACTTTAAATGGTTTAAGGAAAATAAAAGAATAGTATTAGTAGTTGTACCATCTGAAGAAAAATTAAATAAGGTCTATAATCATTATTATGAGGTATTAAGAGAGTTAGATATTAGAGTAGTTAGGTATACTAAGAATCAAGATTTTAAATTTATAAAGGAAATTATAGATGGATATAGTGATTCATTATTTATAGTTACGAATAATTGTGGAGAATATATGAATAATATTTTAAATGTAAATATAATAATATTATTTGCTGATGATATTTATTATTCATATAAAAAGATAGTTTATATGTGTGCTTCACTTGATAATAGTAGAGAGATTCAGTCAGAACTAATAATGGTTTCAAAAGAGGTTTCTCAAGATATGGATTATGCAAAAAGTATTACTAGAGAATTTAATAGGAGATTATGGGAAAAGCAGTATTTAAAATCATAAGCAAAATTTTAAATTTATTTAATAAAGTTATATTAAAAATATACAATGAAATTTTAGATATAGTTTATCCAATAGAAGAAAAGTGTATAATTTGTAAAACTGATGGATTTATAGGATTATGCTCATGTTGTAAAAGTAGCATTAAAAGGGCTGCATTTGAAAATGATAGTTTATCATATGGCTTTTATGGAGGGATTATAAAAACTTTAATTTTAAAGTTCAAATATGAGAGTGATTTTGCTGCAGGATACTTATTGTCAAAATTGTTGATAGAGATGATAGAAGAAGAGAAAATTTATGCAGATGTTATTTGTTATGTTCCCATGACAAAAAAATCTGAGAAAAAAAGAGGATTTAATCAGTGTGAATTAATTGCAAAGAATATAGGATATCATATAAATATACCGGTAAGTAATTGTATTAAAAAGATAAAAAATACTAAAGAGCAAAAAACATTGACAAAAGAAGAAAGAATTAAAAATTTAAGAGGCGTCTTTAAGGTTAGTAGGATTAAAGATATAAAAGATAAAAATGTTATATTAATTGACGATGTTATGACTACTGGAGCTACTATTAATGAATGTAAAGATGTATTAAAAAAATCAGGAGCAAATAAAATTATAGTATTGACAATTGCTAAAAGCAATATATAATAGTAATGTAAAGTTAGGTCTGTGGATGAAAGTCGATGCCAGTCGCAGGCAAAACGATCCACGTAAGTTAAACAAAGTTTTAATGAGCATGGTGCGGTATAGAAGTAAGTCCTGCCAGTAGAAATACTGAGAGGGTTAGTAGTGAGAGGGTAATTCCGGGTAGCAAAAGCTCCAGCAGGCGAGTGTGGGGTCAAAATCCAGGTCAGCTAACTTTATAAAAAAACATCAATTCATATGAATTGATGTTTTTTTATTTTTAATAATGAGATAAATGAAGATAGGGTGAGTTATGTAGAGTAAATAAGTTTAAATTTTCTGTAAATTCAGAAAAAAAGCTTTGAGGAATAATATTTAAAATGGTAAAATATATATATAAAACAAATATATATTGAAATCTTAAATAGTATGATTATAACTTAAAGAGAGGGGCTGACCTTATGAGAGTAACAGTAATAGGAAAGAACATTGACGTGACACCTGCATTAAAGGAGATAGTAGAAAGAAAGATTTCAAAATTAGACAGATATTTTGAGCCTGACGTATCGGCAAGAGCCACATTAACTGTTCAAAAGAATAGCCAAATTTTTGAGGTAACAATACCATTTAATGGTGTGATTTTAAGATGTGAGGAATCAACAGACGATATGTATAAGTCTATTGATTTAGTACAAGCAAAATTAGAGAGACAAATTAGAAAACAAAGAACTAAGTTACAAAGAAGAAATAATGAGTCTTTAAGATTTAGTAACTTTGATGAAGTTGCATCAGAAGAAGATGATCAAGGAGAAATTGTAAAAGTTAAAAAATTTAATATAAAACCAATGAGTACAGAGGAAGCCATATTACAAATGGAACTTGTTGCACATAATTTCTTTGTATTTAAGGATTCTGACACAGATAATGTTAATGTTATATACAAAAGAAAAGATGGAAACTATGGGCTTTTAGAACCAGATTATATTTAATGATTATAATTAGGGAGTTGTTATTAACAGCTCTCTTTATTTTTATATAAACTTTTATTAATATGTAGTTATATTTATAGAAAGACTTTTTTGATAAAAAATATAACTTATAAAACTAAAATTTTACATTTAATATAAGTATATACGTTTTTTGTTGAATTATAAACAGTATAAATGGTATAATTTATTAAGCGAATTTATTAAAAGGGTAACTTATATAAAATAGATAAAATGATTACTTAATCTTATATTCATATATTATTAATGGATATTGATGTTGAAAGGAAATATATTATGGGATTTTTAGAAAAACTTTTTGGAACATATAGCGAGAGAGAAGTAAAAAAACTTCAATCAATTGCAGATAAGATAGAAGCTTTAGATGAATCAATGCAAAAATTAACAGATGAAGAGCTTCAAGCAAAAACTATAGAATTTAAAGAAAGAATACAAAAAGGAGAATCTTTAGACAGCATATTACCAGAAGCTTTTGCTGTTTGTAGAGAAGCTTCAAGTAGAGTTCTTGGAATGAAGCATTTCAGAGTTCAGTTATTAGGAGGAATGGTTCTTCATCAAGGTAGAATAGCTGAAATGAAAACTGGGGAAGGTAAAACTCTTGTTGCAACATTACCGGCATATCTTAATGGATTAACTGGAAATGGAGTTCATGTAATAACAGTAAATGATTATTTAGCAAAAACTCAAATGGAAGAAATGGGAGTGCTATACAATTTCTTAGGATTAACTACTGGATGTATAATTCATGGAATAACTCCAGAGCAAAGAAGAGCTGCTTATGCATGTGATATAACATATGGAACTAATAACGAATTTGGATTTGATTACTTAAGAGATAATATGGTAATACATATGGAAGAGAGAGTTCAAAGAGCTCTTAATTTCTGTATAGTAGATGAAGTTGACTCTATTTTAATAGATGAAGCTAGAACACCACTTATTATTTCAGGAATGGGTGATAAATCTACTAAGTTCTATAATGTTGCAGATAATTTTGTTAAAACATTAGTAAATGAAAAAGACTTTACGGTAGATGAAAAAGCTAACGCAGTTTTATTAACTGATGATGGTATTGTTAAAGCAGAAAAATATTTTGGTATAGAAAACTATGCTGATTCTCAAAATTTAGAATTACAGCACTATGTTACACAGGCTTTAAAGGCTAACTATACAATGAAAGCTGATAAAGACTACATGGTTAAAGATAATGAAATAGTAATAATTGATGAGTTTACAGGAAGACTTATGGAAGGTAGAAGATATTCAGATGGTCTTCACCAAGCAATAGAGGCTAAAGAGGGAGTTAAGATTCAAAGAGAATCAAAAACTTTAGCTACTATAACGTTCCAAAATTATTTCAGAATGTATGCTAAATTATCAGGTATGACTGGTACTGCATTAACTGAAGAAAATGAATTTAGAGAAATATATAATTTAGATGTTATAGTAATACCAACTAATAAACCAGTTCAAAGAATTGACCAATCAGATATGGTTTATAAAAATACAGCTGGAAAATATAAAGCTATAGTTGAAGAAATAGTAAAATCACATGAAAAAGGTCAGCCAGTACTTGTAGGTACTGCTAGTGTTGATAGATCAGAATATATCTCTTCTTTATTAAAGAAGAGAGGTATTAAACACCAAGTTCTTAATGCTAAATATCATGCTCAAGAAGCTGAAATAATTTCTCATGCAGGGGAATTAGGAATGGTTACTATTGCTACTAATATGGCAGGTAGAGGTACTGATATTAAGCTTGGAGAAGGTGTTATAGAAGTTGGAGGATTAAAGGTTCTTGGTACAGAAAGACATGAATCAAGAAGAATAGATAATCAGCTTAGAGGTAGATCAGGACGTCAAGGTGACCCAGGTGAATCAATATTCTTTATATCATTAGAAGATGACTTAATGAGAATATTTGGTTCTGAAAAGATTCAAGGAGTTATTGATAAATTAGGACTTGAGGAATCAGAAGCTATAGAAAGTAAAATGGTTACTAAAGCTATAGAAAATGCTCAAAAGAAAGTTGAAGGAAATAACTTTGATATAAGAAAGAATCTTCTTGGATACGATGATGTTATGAATTTACAAAGAGAAGTTATTTATAGACAAAGAACAGAAGTTTTAGAAGGTAAAAATTTAAAAGAACAAATTGAAGGAATGATAGAAGAAGTTATTTCTGATTCTGTAAATTCACACTTAAGTGGAGAAGTTCAAGACATAGAAGCAGAAATTAAAACATTACTTCAATATTTAGAAGAAATTTGTTTACCACATGGTGTTATAACTGTTGAAGAGTTAGCAGACTTATCTAATGAACAAATAAAGAGTAAGTTAACTGAAATTGTTATGAATATTTACAAAGGTAAAGAACTTGAGTTTGGTGAAGAGCAATTAAGAGAAATTGAAAGAGTAGTTCTTTTAAGGGTTGTTGACCAAAAATGGATGGCACACATTGATAATATGGATCATTTAAAACAAGGAATGGGATTAAGAGCATATAAGCAACAAGATCCAATTCAAGCATACCAAATGGAAGGTAGTGCAATGTTTGAAGAAATGATTGAAGGTATTAAGGTTGAAACTGTTAAATTCTTATTCCATGTAAGAGTTGAAAGACCAGTTGAGAGAGAAAAGGTAGCTGAAGAAACTTCTGCAAGTCATGGAAGTGATGACAAGAGTTTAAAGAAAGAACCTGTAAGAAATGATAACAAAGTTGGAAGAAATGATTTATGCCCATGCGGAAGTGGTAAAAAATATAAGAACTGCTGTGGTAGGGAAGTATAGATAGTTTCAAGTGATAAGTTAAAAGTGGCAAGTTAATGTGGGGGAGAGATTTATAAATATTACTACATATAACTTGTCACTTGTCGTTTATCACTAAATGAAGGGGTGATTTTTTTGTTAATCAAGTTAGAGCAAGAGCTAGCTAAGGTTAGTGGCTTAAAAGAAACATTAAAAGAAATGGGGGCTTCACTTTGACAAGGAAAGCCTAGAAAAAAGATTTCAAGAACTTGAGCTTCAGATGCAAGAAAAGGGTTTTTGGGATGATATAAAAAGAGCTGAAGATGTTACTAAAGAAAGTAAAAGTATAAAAGATAAAATAGACAGATATGAAAGTTTAGTAAATAGATTAGATGATGTTGAAGTATTAGCAGAGCTTGCAGAAGATGATGAAGAAACTGTAAATGAAGTTATTACAGAAATTAGAGATATAGAAAAACTTATAGAGGAGTATAAGATAGAGCTTCTTTTATCAGGAGAATATGACCGAAATGACGCTATATTAAATTTACATGCTGGTGTTGGTGGAAGTGATGCTAATGATTGGACGCTTATGCTTCTTAGAATGTATACAAGATGGTGTGAAAAGAAAGGTTATAGAGTGGAAACAGTAGATATGCTTGAAGGTGATGAAGCAGGAATAAAAAGTGCTACTCTAAGAGTAAAAGGTGAATTTGCATATGGATATCTAAAGGCTGAAAAAGGAGTTCATAGATTAGTAAGAATATCTCCATTCAATGCAAATGGAAAGAGACAAACTTCATTTGCATCTATAGAAGTACTACCAGAGCTTACAAAGGATCAAGATATAGAAATTAGATCTGAAGATTTAAAAATAGATACTTATAGAGCAAGTGGAGCTGGTGGTCAACACGTAAATAAAACAGAATCAGCAATAAGAATAACACATATACCTACAGGAATTGTTGTTCAGTGTCAAAGTGAAAGAAGTCAATTTTCGAATAAAGATACAGCAATGTCTATGTTGAAATCAAAGCTTATAGAGCTTAAGGAGAGAGCTCATAAGGAGAAAATAGAAGATTTAACAGGTGAGTTAAAAGATATGGGATGGGGAAGTCAAATAAGATCATATGTATTCCATCCATATAACATGGTTAAAGATCATAGAACAAATGAAGAAACTTCAAATTTAAATGCTGTTATGAATGGAGAGATAGATCAATTTATAACTACGTATTTGAAAAGTATATCAAAATAAAAAAAGTGCAATGCACTTTTTTTTATTTTGATATTAATTTGAAATTTTTAATACTAATAATTATTATTGAAAAGCCAAATATAAGAGTTACGATAATAGAATTGCTGTAACCTTTAGCGTAAAATATACAAGAAGTTATAACTGATATTAATGCAATTATTGCAAAGAATATAGATCCTTTTTTGTCAGTTATAATTTTACTTTTATCAAATAATCCCCAAGCAATTAATATAATTAACATAATAGATATCCACAATAATGATTGTGAACTATATACGAATCTAGTGAAAACACTATAACAAGAGTCCTTGATTTCTTCATTAACTATACTATAAACAACATCAATAGCATCACTATCTATATAATCTATGGTATCAGAAGGAGTGTGAATTCTTGTTTTATCACTATGACAGAAACTAACAGCATCTATGTTTAAATTATTAAAACTAGCATGATCACTAGAATCTTCATAAAGAACTTCATAACTTACGTTATTAGAATCACAAAGCTCTTTTAATGAAGTTAATAGTTCTGAATTTGTGTTCTTAAATTTACTTCCTTGCATGAAACTTATAGGGTAATCAGCACTACCAATCATATCGAAATTAATTACTTTTGAATCTTGTATGTCAAATAAATTAGCTTCAGCAAAAGCTTTAGATCCTAGCAAACCAAATTCTTCAGCATTTAAAGCAACAAAAATTATATCTCTTTCTGGTTTTCCATAGGTAGATAAACTTCTACTTAGTTCTAGTAAAAATGAAGCGCCAGATGCATTATCTAGTGCACCAGAATAAGTATTTCCTAATCCATCTTTTCCAAGATGATCATAATGAGCTGTTAATACAAATGGAGCTAATGATGGATTTGAACCCTTAATTACACCGATAATATTTGAAATTGTCTTTTCTTCTTCCTCAAATGGAATATGAATAGAAATTTCTTTTCCATCATTTAAGCTATTTGATATTTTTTCAAAGGCGCTATTAGAAACCATTATCACTGCATCTTTAGCAAAATCACTAAAAAATGAACTTCTAAATGAAAAATTATTATCCTTAGGAACATATATTAAAAACTGTCCATCAGAACAAGTAACTTCCATATATGCTAAATAGGAATTAACTTTATCTGCTTTTGAAAAAGTAAATGTATTGTTTTTAAAGTTAATCATATCTTCTTTAAAGTCAACACCATACTTTAATTCTTCTTCAATTTCTCCGTTAGATTCTATTTTTAAATATGGAGAAGTATTAGTTGTAACAGGACAAATAGTATTAAAACTTTGAGAGTAGTTACCATCATCGTTTAATGTAGTTAATCCACTATCTATAAACCTATTTTTTATTATTTCTCCTGTCATTGAATTTTCTGTGCTTCCAGCTAACCTTCCAGCAAGTGTATCTGATGATAAAACATAAATATTACTCAGAACATTACTAGAATTAAATGGTGAATAAGTATTATTAAGACATATTGTAAACAGCAATAGAAATGAAGTTATTGATAATAGGGGAAAATATATAATTTTTTTTTTCATAAAAAATACCTCACTAATAGTATTATATTAAATACTATTAAGTGAGGAGTTACATTATGATAATAAATCATGCCTTATTTTGAATAAGTTCAAATAAACATTGAAATAATGAAAATAAAATACAGATATAAATTAAAATATTAAGTTGCTTAGTAACAACTGAAGCTACACCACCAATTATTATGCTAGATAATGTAACTATATTTATGAATTTAAGAAAATTTGATTTGCCTGTTAATATTTCTTTAGTTGCTATAAATAAAATTATTATAAGAGACAAAAATATAAATACATTTTTTAAATCTATAGAAAATTCAATTACGTAGAGTTGATTTAAGAATAAAAGCGTAATAAAAACTATAAGTAGTATATTTAAAAATCTATTAATAAACTTATTCAAAGAAGATTCCCCCTTATATTCAAATGGAAAATATTTACAAATTAATTATACTATTAGCTTTACTTAATATCAAGAGTGTAAAATTATGTTATACTAATTATTAGAGTTAAATTTATAATAAAACTTATAGGAGGAAAATATGGTAAATATAGAAGAAAGACTAGTTAAGGAGTTAGGAATAACTTTAAAACAAGTTCAAAACGTAATTAAATTATTAGATGAAGGAAATACAGTTCCTTTTATCTCTAGATATAGAAAAGAACAAACAGGTGGATTAAGTGATGATGTTTTAAGAAAATTCTTTGAAAGATTAACTTATTTAAGAAATTTAAAAGAAAGAAAAGAAGATGTTTTAAGATTAATAGATGAGCAAGGAAAGTTAAATGATGATATAGTTAAAGCTTTAGAAAAGGCTGACACTTTAACAGAAGTTGAAGATATTTATAGACCTTATAAACAAAAGAAGAGAACAAGAGCGACAATAGCTTTAGAAAAAGGATTAAAGCCATTAGCTGATTTAATTTTAGAAGGAACTTTTAAAGGTGATATAAAAGAGGAAGCTAGTAAGTATATAAATGAGGAAAAGAAGGTACTTACTGCAGATGAAGCTATAAGTGGAGCTTTAGATATAGTAGCTGAGGTAATTTCTGATGATGCAGGCTTTAGAAAGTGGATAAGAGAGCTTGTAATGAGGGAAGGAAAAATAGAATCAAAAGGATCAAGTGAAGAGCCAACACCTTTTGAAATGTACTATGAATATAGTGAAGATGTAAATAAAATTCCTGCTCATAGAATATTAGCTATAAATAGAGGAGAAAAGGAAAAAGTATTATCTGTTAAAATAGTAGCTAATGAAGAGAAAATAATAACTTATCTTCAAAATAGATTATTAAAAAATAATGAAGTTACTGATGAATATTTAAAGTTAGCAATTAAAGATTCTCTTAAGAGATTAATATATCCTTCAATAGAAAGAGAAATAAGAAGTGAATTAACAGATAAAGGTGAAGAAGGAGCAATATTAATATTTAAAGAAAACTTAAAGGCTCTTTTAATGCAAGCACCAATAAAGGGCAAAGTAGTTATGGGGTATGACCCAGGGTTTAGAACTGGATGTAAGGTTGCAGTTTTAGATTCTACAGGTAAATTCTTAGAAAAAGCTACAGTATATCCGACTTTACCTAAAAATGATGTAGAGGGTACAAAGAAAATATTAAAAGAACTTATATATAAATATGATGTAGATGTTATTTCATTAGGAAATGGTACTGCATCTAGGGAATCTGAAGAAGTAATTTCTGAAATGATAAGTGAAATTAAAAAGGAAACTGGAAAAGAACTAGCTTATGTAATAGTATCAGAAGCAGGGGCATCTGTATATTCTGCATCAGAACTTGCTGCTAAGGAGTATCCAGAATTAGATGTTACTATAAGGGGAGCTATTTCTATTGGAAGAAGACTTCAAGATCCTATGGCTGAGCTTGTAAAGATAGATCCTAAAGCAATTGGGGTTGGGCAATATCAACATGATGTTACTCCAAAGAAATTAGATGAATCATTAGCAGGTGTAGTTGAAGACTCTGTTAATAAGGTAGGAGTTGATTTAAATACTGCAACACCATCACTTTTAACTTATATTGCAGGGATAAATGCATCAATTGCAAATAATATAGTTGCATATAGAGATGAGGTTGGAGGATTTAAGAGCAGAAAAGAATTACTAAAGGTTAAGAGATTAGGACAAAAGGCTTATGAACAATGTGCAGGTTTCTTAAGAGTTATGGAAAGTAAGGAGCCTTTAGATAATACTTCAGTTCATCCAGAATCATATGAAGCTGCAGGAAAACTTATTGAAATTTTAGGATACACTAAGGAAGATTTAAGAAATAGAAATTTAAATGATATAGAAGAAAGAGTTAGCTCAAAAGGATTAAATAATCTTGTTAAAGAGCTTGAAATTGGAGAATTAACTTTAAAAGATATAATTAAAGAGTTACAAAAACCGGGAAGAGATCCAAGAGAAGATATGCCTAAACCAATTTTAAAAACTGGTGTTATAGACTTGAAGGATTTACAGCCAGGAATGGAGCTTATGGGAACCGTAAGAAATGTATCAGACTTTGGTGCTTTTGTTGATATTGGGGTTCATCAAGATGGATTAGTTCATAAGAGTCAAATGGCTAATAAGTTTGTTAAGCATCCATTAGATATAGTTAAGGTTGGAGATGTAATTAAAGTTAGAATTATGGAAGTTGATGAAAAGAGAAAGAGAATTTCATTAACTATGAAGGATGTTCAATAGTACTATTGCAATATTCCAAAATTAGTAATATAATAAAAGCAAATAAATAAAAAATATCTTCAGGGCAGGGTGAAAGTCCCTACCGGCGGTATAGCCCGCGAGCAATTTTTGCAGATTCGGTGTAACTCCGAAGCCGACAGTAAAGTCTGGATGAAAGAAGGTAAATAGTGATTTAAGTAATAACGAATTTTTTTTGTTATATTTAATTATTGTTTTGTTTTTAATGCCCTGGTGTAATTTTACATCAGGGCTTTTTGCATTAAATAATTAAATATTGAACAAATTAAAATAAGGATTATTTAAATAAACTATTGCCCCGAAGGATAACTTTTGGGAGGAGAAAGAGTATGAATTCATCAAAAAATCTAAACAAAATGATTAAAATTTCTTTATTAGTAGCTATTGCAGTAGTATTAATGTATTTTGATTTTCCTATAATACCTGCATTCCCATGGCTTAAAATTGATTTAAGTGAAGTTCCAGCTTTAATGGGAGGATTTGCATATGGACCAGTAGCTGGCGGAATTATAGTTATATTAAAGGTATTTTTAAGATTTTTAATAAAAGGAACGGGAACTGGTTTTATAGGAGAGATTGCAAATATTATAGTTGGACTTGCATTAGTTGTTCCAGCAGCTTGGATATATAATAAAAATAAAAGTAAAAAAACTGCCATATTAGGTATGTTTATAGGTGCGGTAGTTATGCAAATTTTAGGGATAATTTCAAATGTATATTTTTTATTGCCTGCATATGGAATGCATTTAGAAGGAACAGCATTAATAAATTATATATTTGTAGGATTGGTACCTTTTAATGGAGTAAAGGCATTAATAGTTTGTATAGCAACATATTTATTATATAAAAGGGTATCACGTGCAATATTTAATGTTGATAGCAAGTTTGAGGTAAGAAAAAAAGAGGTAGCTTGATAATAAAAGAGGATAGCGTTGCTATCCTCTTTTCCACATTATAATGGCATCTTCACCATTGTCTGAATAATATCCTTTTCTTATACCTTCTTCTTTAAAGTTGAATTTCTTATAAAGATTTTGAGCAGGAGTATTTGAAGCTCTAACTTCTAAAGTAATATCTTCACAATTAAAAGTTTTGCACACATCAAATAATTTTATCAATAGATTTGATGCAATACCTTGTTTCCTATATTTTGAGCTTACAGCAATATTTGTAATATCACCTTCCCCAGCAATTATCCACACCCCTACAAATCCAACTACTTCACCTGTGGATAAATCTTGAGCAATAACATATTTTGCTAATGGATTATTTAACTCATTATTAATTGAATCTAAAGTCCAAGGAATAGCAAAACATTCTTTACTTAATTCATATACACCTTTTGCATGGCTTTCCTTCATAAGACTATAATCTATTTTCATTTTTCATAGCCAACCTTTGCTCAAGTTCCCTTTCGGCTTGTGGTTTCTTAATATAAAGTGGAGCTGAATTCATATCGTCAACTTCACCAGCTTTAATTTTTTCCATTCCAAGCTCTCCTAGAGAAGAGGCTCTAATGATACTTAAATGATTTGGAGCAAATTTATAATTATTAACATTTTTAGTTAAGAATTCTTTATGTTTAGATACACCATCACCAGTGAATATAACTTTTTCACCTTTTTCATTTAAAATATCTGCAAGTTCAGTTAGTTCTAAAGCAGTGCATTCAAGTATTTTAACTAACTCACCATTTATATTTTTATAAAGACCTGTATATACGCTATCTCTTAATGCATCCATAATTGGGCATATTATGCCATCAAATGTAATTAAAGAGTTTGCTAATGCATCTAAACTTGAAATTGAAACATAAGGTTTGTTAGAGCCCATGCTTAATCCTTTAATGGTAGCCATTCCGATTCTAAGGCCAGTAAATGATCCAGGTCCCTTAGAAACTACAAAACCATCAACCTCACTTATATCCACTCCACAGTCTTTTAATAGCATTTCTATTTTTTCCATTAAGATAACAGAATGTTCCCTTTTAAAGTTTAAAGTATATTCACCAAGTATAAATTCATCCTTAAGTAAAGCAACTGTAGTTACTAAAGATGAAGAATCAACGCTTAAAACTATCATATTTTTAACTCCTTTATATAATCATATCTTTCTCCATATGGAGTTATAGTGATTTTTCTATAATCTTCGCCTTTTTCTAAATCTTTTTCTATATAAATATGTAAAAAATCCTTTGGAAGTATTTCTTCTATATAGTTTGCCCACTCTATAATTGAAACTGCATCAGAAAAAATGTAATCATCAAATCCTATTGCATATATTTCATCAGGATCTGAAACTCTATATACATCAAAATGATTTAATTTTAAACGACCAGAATCATATTCATTTACAATAGTAAAAGTAGGACTTGTTATATAATCAGTTATTTCCAAACCTTTAGCAATGCCTTTAGTTATATGAGTTTTACCAGTACCTAAATCTCCAGTTAAACAAACTATGTCACCAGATTTTAATAGTTTACCAAGGGCTATTCCAAGGCTTGTAGTTTCCTCCACGCTATTAACAGAAAAAATCATGTTAAAATCCTCCCTTTTTTAATTAACTATTTTATATTTTATCCAAAAAGTAAGAAAAAGAAAAGAATAATAGAAAAATAGTAGAAAAAATATTGCTTTTATATTTAACATAATGTATAATATATTTTGTACTTAGGGGTATCGTATATCGGTAGTACAGTAGTCTCCAAAACTATTAGGCTAGGTTCGATTCCTAGTACCCCTGCCAAAGAAGCTAGTAAGATTTTCTTGCTAGCTTTTTTTGTATAAATGAATACTACCTGCTGTGCAGGTATGTTCAGAGTAGCTTAA
>ERZ791879.331-NODE-331-length-43273-cov-9.818640_pt1 | contig 43273 bp, 29 predicted proteins | sample MGYA00510162_ERZ791879 | MGnify/ENA primary metagenome ERZ791879 (study PRJEB30046, sample SAMN00792113) | human gut metagenome | study: EMG produced TPA metagenomics assembly of the A metagenome-wide association study of gut microbiota in type 2... | reverse complement strand
ATTTTCAAAGACCATTTACTCTGTCGCACCGAAGCGACTTCCTTATCTTATCATTCCTACCGATTGATGTCAATAAGTTTTTTTTAAGTTTTTTTCACTCAATCACATTAGAAATTTAACACGATAAAACCGAAGATTTTTCATAATACTTATTTGCTCATCGGCAACGAAACTTATCTTACCATCTATTTATTATATCAATATATATGTTTTTTTATTTATTTAAGTTTATATTCATTTTTCTTATACTTTCTATCTTTTTCTTAACTATTCTAATACTGACACACTAGGATAAGTTTTAATACTAATAAAAAGTTAAGGTTACGATTTTCAATGTTTTTTATATGTGATTACACTAATCTGCATTTCAAATCGTAACCCATTGCTAAAATAGCTACTCTTTTTTAATATCAACTATTTATCATACTATTAAAATATTCATTAATATCTGTTGGACCTTCTAGTATCTCTCTACCAATATACAGCATACCCTTTTCATTAGTCTTTATGCTCCATTTTACTAATAATATACATCCATTTAATATTTCAATAGCTGTTATACACCTTGGATGAACACAGCTTCCATCATTAAAATATGGTACTTCACCAACATCAGGAAACATAGGTCTATGAGTATGCCCTGCTATAACAATAACATTTTCTCTTGAAGCCCATTCACTTAACCTCTTGTCCACTTTATTTTTCTCTTTATAGCTTTTAGCTGCTCTAGTAGGATCCTTTACTCCAAAATTCTCCAATGGTTTCCATAAATATCTAACAAGAAATCTACTTAACTTCCACAAGCTATCATTTAGCAAATCGCCCTGATGTCCATGTAGTAAAAAAATCTTTTTTTGACTATTATTATATTTTAAGATTATTCCTTCATGAACATAAAAATCTTTAAAAACTGACTCATATCTTAATCCTTCTCTATCCAAGCATTTACATAAACACTTTTTAATAAATTTCTGGTTCTTTTTAATCATATCATGATTTCCATAAATCATATGAAATCTTCCAGAACAATATAATTTATTCAAAATCCAAAAAACATTATTATGAATTTCTGAAATATCCTTCATTCTTTTATTTTCCCAAAGTTCATCTCCATCACCTAATTCTATATAAGTATATCCCTTCTCATAATAATTCATCAATGCACTAAAATAAATATTTTGATTTTTTAGAAATGTGTCACTCCAATCACCAGTCCCTCTATGACAATCACTCATCAATACAATCTTCGATTCATTATTAAAAGATATTTCGTAAGCCTCTTCAAAAACTTTGGATATCCTTTTAAAGTGATTCATTTATAGTCGCCCCCAAATTATTTATATTATATTTCTATGAAATTCCTCTAAAAATGATTAAAAGACAGAAATTAATTTGCTATTAATTTCTGTCTTTTAATTAACTATCTTTATTAAATTTATATACATTGTATAAACTTAACATTAATTTCCATCTGCCAATATTCATAATTTGTCTATATAGTAATGGTGATTGTTTCTTTACAGCATTAATCTTTTCATCATAATTTTTATATTGTTTAGTTATATTATTATAAACATTACATAAATATTCATTTTTTCTTTGCATGATATAGTTTAAAGATTTAATATTAGTATATGGTTGCTTTGTTTTTGGTTTATCAAAGAATATCTCTACACTATTGTCTTTTACTTTAATTTCTTCATTGTCATATCCAGCATAATTTAACCCTTGTATAAATGCATCTCTCATTTCTTCATTTATTAGAGTTATACTTATATCTGCTGATAACTCATCTGGCTCAGAAAATTCTCCAAGAATAAACCCTGTTAACCACCAATGTTTATCTTTTCTTTTGAAAATAACTTCTCCATTTTTCCTAACAACAATCTCAATATCTAAGAATTCTTCAGGACTTATTTTATCATAAAATACATTCTTACTATCCATTATTTCATTATATATAGTTTTTTCTGAAGCATATACTCCAACTTCAACGCCTGTACAAATTCCGTACTGTCCCTTCCAAAATTCAATAAGCCATCTCTTATTATTGTAGTCAAAATAAATAGGTTCACAATCAAATATCATACTTAATGGTGCAGAAAATTCATCATAAACTCTACAATAACCGTAATCATGTTGCCATGCATCAATTATTGAATAAAAAATCCCCTGCTCATCATCATAATCAAAACCTGCTTGATTTATAGAATCGTATACTACTGATTCTATATCTTTAATTGAATCAATATTATTTTTTAACTCTCCCCTTGAATCAATATCATTTTTTAATTGTAAGATTGTTTTTTTTAAATTTTCATCCCCATAAAAGTTATTAATAGAATATAGTGTTAATATTAACTTTAAAAGTTTATTATTTAAATTATCAACTTTCTCTAAAAAGCTATCATTTGTATCCACAAAACCCACCTCATATTGTTTATACTACATAATATTCAAAATGAGTTTTTATGTTAATATTTTTTTACTACAAATCTATTTAACTAACTCTTTTCTTAAAAATGAGTTTTTACCAACTTTAAATGGAACCTTAACCTTACACATCATTCCTGGATGTGGACAGCCTTCTATAGCTTCTCCATCTTCATTATAAAGTTCTTCAACAATAAAGCTTTCTCCAAACTCACCTGGAGTTAGTATTTCTACTTTATCTCCCTTTACAAATTTATTTCTTTGCTTGCATAATGCAATTTGACTTTCTTCATCATACTCATGTACTATAGCAACTACATCATACTCTCTAACATGATCATTTGTATGATAAATTATTGCATCACTTTTAGGCTCATTAAAGAAGAATCCAGTATTATACTCTCTATGACTAACCTTATACATTTCATCTCTTAAAACTTTAGGTAATTTATAATTTTCTGGATCTTCGTAATATAAATCTATTGCTTTTCTATAAGCATTAACAACTATAGCAACATAATATTCACTCTTATTTCTACCTTCAATTTTTAAAGATGAAACCCCAGCTTCTAAAAGTTCTGGTAAGTGCTCTATCATACATAAATCTTTTGAATTCATTATATATGTACCATGTTGATCTTCTTCAATAGGAAAATATTGATTAGGTCTTTTTTCTTCTACTAAAGAATACTTCCATCTACAAGATTGCGCACAAGCCCCTCTATTAGAATCTCTTCCTGTCATATAACTTGAAAGTAAACATCTTCCTGAATATGACATACACATAGCTCCATGAACAAAAACTTCTAATTCTAGCTCTTCTGGTATATGTTCTCTAATTTCTTTTATTTCCTTTAATGAACATTCTCTAGCTAAAACTACACGTTCTGCACCTAAATCATGCCACATATTACATCCTTCATAATTTACCGTATTAGCTTGTGTACTAATATGTATTGGTAAATTAGTATGCTTTTGAACAGTTCTAAAAACTCCAAGGTCTGATACTAAAACCGCATCAACTTTAGCTTCTTCAAGACTCTTTAAGAATTCTGGCAACTTTTCTATACCTTCATTCCTTGGCATTACATTTACTGTACAATATATCTTCTTTCCTAAACTGTGAGCTAATTCAGCTCCTTCCTTTATTTCCTCAAATGAAAAATTTTGTGCTGCTGCTCTTAATGAAAAGGCTTCTCCTCCAAAATAAACTGCATCAGCTCCATATTGAAAAGCAATTTTTAATTTTTCAAGGCTTCCAGCAGGTGCTAAAAGTTCAGGCTTTTTATACTTTATTGACATTATATCTCATCCCTTTACTTAAGTTTTTACTTATAATATCATTTTTTATCTTAATAAACAATCTTTAAATATTACCTATCTAACTAAAAAAAATAGCATATCTACATATTTAAAAAAATCTAATTATTTTTATAGGCAAATTTATCTTAGAGTTATAATGTATCAAAACTTGATTTGGCTAAAAACTAAAAAAGAACCACTACTACTAAAATTTAAATACTTAGTGGTACTTATCATTTTCTAATATTTTTATTACAATAATACTAAGATATAAAAAGTTTGAGGTGTAGTTATGGAAAAGATAATGAGACCCGTATGGGCTGAAATAGATTTAGATATACTTGCAAATAATATGAAAAATATAAAAAAATTAGCTGGAAATAAAGAAGTTATGGCTGTTGTAAAAGCTGATGCATATGGACATGGTGCTTTAGATGTAGCTCCTTGCCTTTTAGAAAATGGTGCTTCAAGACTAGCTGTTGCAATGCTTACTGAAGCAATTGAACTTAGAAATAACAATATTACAGCCCCTATAATGATACTTGGATATACACCATTATATTTAGGAGAAGATTTAATTAATTATGATATAGAGCAAACAATTTATGATTTAGATTATGCAAAGGAATTATCTTCTTTAGCAATAAGCCTTAATAAAAAAGCAAAAGTTCACATAGCCTTAGATACTGGTATGGGTAGAATTGGCTTCCTTCCTAGTGATGAAAGTTTTAATGCTATTTGTGAAATTTGTGCTTTAGATGGTTTAGATGTTATTGGAATCTTTACTCACTTCTCTAGTTCTGATGAAGAAGATAAAGAGTATACTCAATATCAATTTAATCAAATTTATGATTTTATTAACAGACTAGAAAAACAAGGAATTAATATACCTTTAAAGCATGCATCTAATAGCGCTGCAATTATAGATTTGCCTAATACCTACTTAGATGCTGTAAGAGCTGGAATTATTCTTTATGGATATTACCCTTCAAATGAAGTTAAAAAGGAGAACTTATCAATTAAACCTGCTTTAACTTTAAAAGCTAAAATTGCTCATGTTAAAGAATTAGAAAGTGGAATGTATATTAGTTACAATAGAACTTTTAAAACATCTAGAAAAAGTAAAATTGCAACTATTCCTATTGGCTATGCAGATGGATATATTAGAACATTAAAACATGATGCTAAAGTTATTGTTAATGGGCAACTTGCTCCTATAGTAGGTAACATTTGTATGGATCAATTTATGATTGATGTTACTGACATAGATGATGTTAAATCTGGAGATGAGGTTATATTACTAGGTGAAAGTAATGGTATTAAATTTAATGCCGATGATCTTGCAAAATGTATGGATAGTATAAATTATGAAGTTCTTTGCTTATTAAAAAAGAGAGTTCCTAGAGCTTACATTAAAAATGGTGAAATAATTCATGTAAAAAATAATGTCTAATAATTAAATTAATATAAATATTACAAAACTGCTCATTATTTAAACAATGAGCAGTTTTATTTGTATTTTTTAATTATACTTTATCTAAATAGTCTTCATACCCTAAATCTTTCATTTTATCTTTAGGTATAAACTTTAATGCCGCTGAATTTATACAATATCTCAATCCACCTAACTCTTCAGGGCCGTCTGTAAATACATGACCTAAGTGAGAATTTCCTGATTTACTTCTAACTTCAGTTCTAAACATTCCATGACTAAAATCTTCTTTTTCTTTTATATATCCCTTATTTATAGGTTTAGAAAAGGCTGGCCATCCACAACCTGAATTAAATTTATCTTTTGATGAGAATAATGGTTTTCCAGTAACTATATCTACATATATTCCCTCTTCAAAATGTGCATCATACTCATTATTAAAAGGAGGTTCAGTTCCATTTTCTTGAGTAACTTTATATTGAAGGGGTGTTAATCTTTCTTTAAGTTCTTTTTTCTTCTCATCTGATAATTCCCATGATTCTTCTATAAATTTCTTTCTTCCTGAACCAACATAATAAGCATTATATCTAAATGGATTTTTCTTATAATAATCTTGATGATATTCTTCTGCTGGATAAAACTCTTCCGCTTTTAATATCTTTACAGCTATAGGCTTATTAAATATACCGCTTTCATTTAATTTTAATTTATACTCTTCAGCCACTTTCTTTTGTTCGTCATCCACATAAAACACTGCTGTTTCATAACTTCTTCCTCTATCATTAAATTGTCCACCTTCATCAGTTGGATCAATACTCATAAAAAATGCTTCTACTAACTCTATGTACTTTACAACATTTTCATCATATGTAATTTCTACTGCTTCATAGTGTCCAGTTTCTGTTCTGCATACTTGCTCATATGTAGGATTTTCTACATTTCCCCCTGTATAACCTACTACTACACTTTTTACTCCATCATATGAATCAAAAGGTTTTACCATACACCAAAAGCATCCTCCAGCAAAAATAGCTTTCTTTAAATTACTCATTAATATCTCCTCCTATACATATTTAAAATGCTTTTTAATAAACTTAATCATATTATCTCTATTAGCTTCAAATTGAACTACCCTATTAACATTGGCACCTGAAGGATGGGGAAATCCCATAAGAATTTGCTCTTCTTTTATAATTCCATTATCTTTTAAATTTATTAATACCTCTTCAACTGCTTTTCCTAAAGGTATTAATAATATTTCTTCTGATTTTTCTAATTTTTTAAACTCATTTATAAAATTATCATAAATATAGTTCATTAAAAATTCGCTTTTAATTAACTTAGGTGTATGTCCAGTATAATTTTGTCCCTTAACAAAAACGGGATATGGTATTAAGGATATTGTATGTAATAAATAATCATCTTTATCAAATAATTGACTACAACTTTGTAAATTAAATATATTGTTAAGTTCTATTCCATCTAACATAGAAATAATATTTTTTCTTAAGCTTCCACTAAACCTAGCAGCAACCTTACATTTATATTGTATTTCCCCAATATTATCACTTATCTCTAACTCTTTTCTTGCTGTAGCTATAGCAGTACTCATTTGTTGAAATCCTGGGGTTATTCCAATAATAAATATTTTCGCCTTAGGATTTAAATATTCATTATGTGGAGCATAATATATTTCTATATTATTTTCTTTATCAATTAAGAACTTATCTATTAATAATTCTTCTTTTGTATATTTATTTTTTAGTGGTAATTCCTTAATTACTTCTTTATAATCATATAATGTTTTTTTCATATGCACCTCTTTGTCTTAAATATTTGTATATACTATATATTATATACAAATATTTAAGTAAAAACAGAAATAAACTACCCATTATTTTGAGTAGCCTATTTAATATACCTATTATTAGATTTATTTTTTCTTATTATTTTATAAATAATATAACCTGAAAAAACCACAATTATAACTATTCCAATACCTCTAAGAAAATTCTCAATATCAATTATATTATATGTTTTTTTATTACTTGTATCTTCTTGCTTTAATTCATCTATTAATTCAACCTCACTAGCTTCTTCTTGTCTTTCACAATACACTACATATCTTTGATAATTTTTAGTATATGGATGACATGTAATTAAGGTTATTAAATCTCTTCCTTCTTGTATAAGAACTTCTGATATTTCATCTGGATTTATAACTTTAGTTTCTACAACTTTATAAATTAACTCATCCCACATATTAGTGATTTTAACTTCATCTCCTATACTTAAATTTTCAATATCTCTAAACATAGGATGACTTTTCATTCCACGATGTGCTGCTATTACTGAGTTAGTATTATTTCCACCAATGGGAATAGAAGTTTCACTTAAGTGCCCTGCACCCTTCTTCATATTTTCTTGAGTTGCTCCTAAATAAATAGGAATTTCTATTTCCATTTTAGGAATAGTTAAATATCCTATAATATTATCTTTAAATCCTAATTCTAACAAATCAAAACTAGGTAATTCATAAGAAAAAGGATCTAATAACTTTTGTTGACCTTCATTAAATATATTTTCATTATAACTTTGCATCTTATTAAACAATTCATCTAATTCTTCTTTTGTGTGACTATTATTTGCCTCACCTTCTACTTCCAATGATTTATTCTGATTTTCATCATTATCTGTTACATTGATTTTTGCTATATCCTCTTTGTAATTTGAAATAGTCTTTTGTATTAAATAATTATTTATTATTTTACTTGCTGTAGGATAGATAAAAATTAAAAGACCTATAAAAAAAACTATTATTATACTTATTTTCTTTATTTTATTTTTCATTTTCTCCTCCTTCTTCTTACTTTCTTAAATATAAAAATAACTATTAAGACTATAATTACTACTATTATAAATATAAATAAATAATTTACGCTGTTCTTTTCATTATCTAAATTGCTATTATTTATAGTTGCAAAATACTCATCAGTATCAATTCTTGTACCTCTTACTAATAATCTGTGAGTATTAACTGCATAAGGTGTACATGTTATTAATGTTATGTAATCTTCTCCATCTTCTGCTTGTAAATCATGTGTATCTGTAGGCTCCACAACCTTTATTTGATCAATTTTATATACTAAAGTTTCAGTTAGCATTTTAATCATAAATACATCACCTATTTCTAATTTATCTAAATCAGTAAATAGTTTAGCTGATGGCAATCCTCTATGTGCACTTAATACAGAATGGTTTCCTTCTCCTCCTATAGGAAGGGGTGTTGTTTCTATATGTCCTACACCTTTTTTTAAAACTGCTTCACTTGTACCATGAAATATTGGAAGATTAACATCTATTTTAGGGATTTCTATATATCCCATAGTTCCATCTATATTTAAAATTTCATTATATTCACTACTTTTGTTATTTTCAGCTTCTTGTGAAAAAGGATCTACAACTACTGTATTTTTAAACTTCTCATTATAAATTTTTGCTTCATTTAGAATTTCCTCAATCCTATCTTGTTGCATTTGTTCAACTGTATAATTGTATTGTTGTATTGCAGTTGTTTGAAATATATTCATAAGTAAGTTACTTATAGTAGGATATAATAATATTCCTAATCCTAATATAAATATTAAAATCATTAAAAATCTTATTAACTTCATCTTCATGTTATCACCTATAATAAAAAGGGAGAGTTTAATCCTCCCCCTAAATTTTTATATTATTATGCTCTTCTTGTTGTTCTCATGTATAAGAAAGCTGCTGCTCCCATTATAGCTAATCCACCTAAAGTGAATATAACTGTACCAACACCACCTGTTACAGGCAATGAGAATTTGCTATTCTTTACAGTTATAGCGCATTCATCTTGATGAGATGTTGCATTTACTGTTACCTTTAATGGTTCTTTTAATAAATTATAGTGCTTTTCATCTCCATTTTCATCTATATATGTTGGAGATTTTGTTTCTACTATCCAGTATTCTGAATAAGTTTCATCTGAATTCCAAGCTTCACCTTCAGAACCATAAGAAAGACCTTTAAATGTAACTATACCCTTTTCATCTGATACTTCTACCCATGGAGTATCTGTTCCTGGTTTAGTTAATGGTTTGATACCAGCCTTAGCATACTCTTCAGAAGCATAAATCATAAACTCAGCACCTTGCAATACAATTTTTGATTTAGCATCAACCTTTAATAATTTAACCCCACCAGTGTGAACCTCTGGTCTTTGATTTTCTGGAACTTCTACTGTTGGTGGAGTTGGTTGATCTGGTTCACCTGGTACATCTGGGTTACCTGGTTCTGTTGGGTCTGAACCAACAATTTCGTTAAATGAGTTTGTATAAACTAAGTTAGCATTATTTTTAATTGCAACCCCTAATTCTGCAGATTTATTAATAGTGGTAGTGAAAGATATTCTGATTGAATTAATACTATTTGCAAAAAGAGAACCTAAAAATTCACGCCCCTCTTTATTGAATTCAACTTTTATTACTTGCCCTTCAGTTGGTCCTGTAATTTCATTTTCTTTAAATTTATGTGGCTCTATTGCAGTATAATATTTTTTATCAATAGTAACTTTTTCATTTCCTTTATAATAATAAACCTCTAAGCTTCCAGTGTAGTTTAATTGAGAATCTAATTGATCGACTACTGCATATTTGTTTGAGTAGAAAATATCTTGAGGAATACTTGGTTTTATTATCCACATAACATTCTTACCAATATCTGCAGTGTTATGCTTGTTACCTTCTTCTGTAACATCTTTATCTATTGATGCTTCACCCGCTAAAACATTCTTAGGATAAACATGAACATTATATATCCAACCATCTCCAGCAGGATTAGTCATTGGAACATTAACAATAAATGGGTCAACTGGCTTTGTAACACTAGAATTTTTTATCTCAGTAACTAAATATGTTCCTTGAGGTATTTGTCCTGTTGTAGCTTCACCGTTTTCTTCTGTTGTAACTTCTTTACTATATCCACTTTCAACCAATGAATATCTATCAGTTGAATTACTTGCCTCTAACGTTCCATCTCCTGATACTTCCACTTGTTCAACTCTAAAGCTAATTTCCTTTAACGGAACTGCTCCATTTGGAATATCTGCTTCATCAAGTTTATCTCCTGTAGCCGGTTTACCTGGGTTTGGCCAATCATTCATACCATATTTATGAATTGTGATTGACCCTGTTTTACTTTCATCTAAATCTGGCAATGCCGGATTTTTTGATGTAGTTGTAGCATTAGTTGTAACACTTCCTAATGTAAGCATTGCAGTTAATGCAAGACTTAACATTCCTTTAAATTTCTTAGTAATTTTCATACTTCTACCCCTCTATTTTGTCTTTTAAGTTATATATATCAAGTAATTTAAGTTTTAAAATAAACTTAATTACCTAACATCAATTTATATTTTTAGAATCGGTTCCGCAATTCAGAAACGGCTCCTTTTTTACATTAAACTTTTATTTAATTAAATTTATATTTTTTATTTCTTATTATTACAAATGAATATAAAATAACTGCTAATCCTATTAACATAAATCCAATATATTTTATTGTAATATTTCCATTACCACCTGCTATAGGTAGCTTAATACTTTTATTATTTTTAACTTCTATAGTAATAATAGAATTATTGCTATCTTTATTTACTTCAAATTTAATAGGCTCTTTTAATAGTTCATACCCTTCTGGTGCTTCAATTTCAGTAATAATATATTTTCCATAAGGTAAATTATTAAAAAATGCTTGTCCATTTTGATTTGTAGTAACCTCTATAGCAGTGAAATTTTCATCAATACTTCCATCTTCTTTTAATTTATTAAGTATAAATTCAGCATTTTCTAGCTTTATGTTTGAATCAATGGAATCAACCTTAATTAATTGTACATCTCTAAGCTTTTTCCTATTTACATAAGTTATTTCAATTTCAGTATCATCAACAGTTATTTGCCCATTAACTGTACTCCCCTTGACTTCTACACCAGTTATGCTCTCTATTTCATATTTATTTCCTATCTCTCCTTCTAGAAGTTCTACTATTTCATACTTCGTACCTACTGGAATACCTGTAATTTCAGTAGTTTGTCCAGCCTTCAATTCAAGAGTATATTCTATAGGTTGGTCTAATTTTGTTCCTAATATCTCAGTAAAAGTTACTTTAAAATCGAATATATCATTTTCATAATCTTCAATTGTTTCTCCTTCTAACAATTCTATATCTTTAGAGACCTTCAAAGAACCTGTTTTAATTTTATTAGTAAACTTTACATAATAAATATACTTTTCATATAAAGAAGTGTTATTAGGAATGTCAAAGGCATTTGCTACAGTTCCCTCGCCTTCACCAAGTAATATCTCATTACTTTTATCTGATATATCCTTTGTAACCCATGATGTTATAAATCTATTATCTGCTATTTCATTTACAACAACCTTCGAACCTTCAGCAAACTTATTATAAAATGTTGCTGTATTAGTATGTTTCAATTCGAATCTATCACCATTCATGGTCTTATCAGTTACTTCACCATTACTGTTTAGCTTATAATCTAGATTCTGTTTTAACGTATTATTTTCAGATATATTAAATCCAAAATCAATCTTATTGGCTATTTCTAAAGTTTTACTTGCCAAAATTTCATTAACTCCATTAACATCTACTTCTTTTTCAACTATTAATTCATTTTCAGAAGGAATGAAGTTAAAGTCCATATAAAGATTAGATTCAATCATACCTCTTTCCATATAGAATAATGTAAGTGTATGAACTTTATTAGTATCATATTTACCATCAGATGTATATGAATCATCCGCTAGTTTTAAATCTGTAGTTACCGAGTCTACTCTTTGGTATAGTGAATTACTTTTTAAATCACCAATTACAACATTATCAACAGTTGACTTTCTAGAAGCAAAGTCAATTTTTCCTGTAGTTTGACTATGAGCTCCTCCCATATCTAATGCAAGTTTACCATCTATATAAACCCAAACGTCATCATCACCCTTAAAATTAAATTCTATAGGTACATCTTGTCCATGAATATTTTTCACCTTACCATCAGCAGTTAATTTAAATTGAATTTCTATTTTTGCACCAAATCCATAATTTAATTTACTTACATTAGAACTATCACCTGGATTATTAAACGGGAAAAATCCTGGTTCATTGCTTCCTGTTCCCCATCCATTAGTACCGTTCATGTCTCTTACTATAGTACTATTATCATAATCATTAACATCAAACCAATAGTCTAAATTGTTAGTTACTCTATTTATTCTAACAACATCTGTTATATTCTTATTATTTATTTGATAACCACTTTTACCACTACTAAAAGTATAGTAATAAGTATCTCCTTTTAATCTTTTCTTAAATGGGAATTTTAAATCATTTATAGTTTCTCCTACATTTCCTGAAACAAAGCTTTCATCAAAATAAGGTAATCTAACTACAGAACTTTCTATTTCTCCAACAAATCTTATATCATTAATATAAAAATGATTGTTATTACTTCCATCAGCCCAATATCCTAAATACATATTAGCTATATTAGCAAAATCAAAATTAGCATTTCCCTTTAACTTATTTAAGTCTATTATTATTCTCTTCCATCCTGTAGCACTTGTTGGCATTTTATTATCTGAATATTCTGTAGCAAAATACTGTGCCCATCCACCAATTTTATTTCCATTTTTATCTTCAATTGAAACATATGGTGAACCTGAAGTTTCTTGACCTATATTATAAATTTCAAATGTTAAGTATCTACTATTAGCTGAATAATCATTTTCATTAGCACTTATTTTTAGTCTTTCACATATTGTTCCTTCTTGTTTACCTGCTAACCATACTTGTAATGAACCACTTCTACCATTTATATCCTCATTCTTAATCCAAGTATCCCCCGAACCAATAATAGTTCTATTATTATAATCATACTTTTTACTATTCTCATCTGTAACTATAAATCCACCGGTACTATTTTGAGTAATATAACCTTCACTATCTAACTTTTCACTAACTAACCCTTGCAATGAAGCAGAATAATTGGCATTACGATTAGCTCTGTTAATTGCCCAATAAAACCTATAAGCACTTCCACTTAAAGTTTGTCCCTGTAATGGGTTTTGTTCTGGATTATTAGAATTATTTGCTGCTCCATTAAAATCCCCAAAATATAATGGATACTCCATTCCGGTTGATGATGCATAATTTGATATAGCTCTATTGAATCGTTCAAATGAATAGTGGTCATTATCACTATTATCTGTTGTATCTGCTGTTTGATACTTTCCATAATAATTGTAAAAAGTAACATTTCCTAAATAATCTGCATTGGTATCACTTGCTTTTCTTGTATCAATTGCATCTACAGCATTACTTATATCTGTATAAGCCATATCTACATCACTATTTATAACAGTATCAGCTATAGCCAAGTTTCTAGGAAAATATCCTATTATCAAATTAATAATTAAAATAATACTTAAAATCTTTAAATAAAATTTGAACTTATCAACTTTTAATTTTCTCAAAATACCATTACCCTCCTTTACCTAATATTTAATATTTCAAGTTAAATTTAAAACTTAACCTTCAATAACATTGCCCTAAAATATTAAAATTAAATATTAGTTTATACCAAGTTTTAACGATTAATTATAAAAATTAACAATTGGAACACATTCCAATTTTATTTATGATAATTAACATCATTTATTAAGAACTAAATAAACATTTTATTTTTAGATTAATTTATCATTATTATTACATTTTATTGTATTTTTTTCTCTTATTCCCTTTTTTTATTTATTTTTTTTAATTTCACCCTAATATTATCATCGATTTTATTGCTAGTCAACGATATTTTTACCATTTTTTAATAAATTATAAGCTTTAATTTCAGATTAAATTTTATTAAATTTCTTTTGAAAAAATTATAATTTAATCAAAATCTTTTTTGTTGCAAATTGTCTTTTCATGCCACTATACAAGAAAAGGAGGATTCAAATTTGAATCCTCCTTTTGAGTATAAATAATAGCTTATAATTGCCTAAATTCTAAATATTAAAACCAATTACATATTTTGTAAATTTTTTAACTCTATTTTTTACTATCTATAATTTCTTTCATACTTTCTTTATCCATAGCTCCAACAACCTTCTGAATTATTTCTCCATCTTCATTAATTATAAAAGTAGTTGGAAATCCTGATATATCATATTTATAAACTAATTCTCCACCAAAATCCATAACTACAGGAAATGTATAATTATTTTCCGATAAAAAATTAGCTATTTCCTCCTCTGAACCTTCTCTTCCCAGGTTTGGAGCTGCCACTCCTAATATTATAATATCATCATTATTTTTCCCATATTCATTATATATCTCTTCTATCTCGGGCATTTCTCCCCTACAAGGTGGACACCAAGTTGCCCAAAAATTTAGAAATATAGTTTTACCTTTATATTCACTTAATGTATGTTCATTCCCATACTGATCCTTCAATGTAAAATCTATTGCCATTTCCTCAGAGCTTTTATTATCTTCTTTATCTATAATTTCATTTTTTTCTATATTATTATACTGTTTATTTTTATTAATATTTGTAACTCCATTAAAAAACATAACTAGTCCACTTATTATAAGAATAATTCCGCATATCTTTTTTATTATTCCCATATAGTTTTTCATTTTATCAATACTTTTAAATAGCTTACTATAAAATCCAGCTACTATTATAAATGGCAAAATGAATCCTACTGTGTACACAATTATTAATAAATTAGCTACCATTCCACTACTTGAACCTGAAGCCATAATAAGAACTGATGCAAGTATTGGCCCAATGCATGGTGTCCATCCAAAACTAAAAGTAAATCCTAATATAAATGCAGATAAAGAAGTCATTTCTTTTACTTTTATATTCATTCTTTTTTCTCTGCTTAATAATGTTGATTTAATTATATCTACGTAAAACAATCCCATAAATACTATGATTATTCCACCTATAACCATTATATAATCTTTATTTTCACTAAAAAATGAACTTAATATATTTACTGATGAACCTAATATAAAAAATGTCGTTGAAATTCCTAAAACAAATAATATAGTATTTTTAAATAATGCTGTTTTTACGAATTTATCTTCTCCATTCTTTAATACATCTACATTACTATTTGACAATATACTTAAATAAACTGGTAAAATTGGTAATATACACGGCGAAAAGAAAGATAATAATCCTTCTATAAATACTACCACTAAATTTAATTGCTGCACATTCTCATCTCCTTTTAATATCTGGTGTAATTGCTTGTACACTGATTTAATTTATTAATATATGTATTTAAATTATTTCTTAATTAATATATATTAAAAAATCACCATTATTATACAATTATATACTAATGGTGATTTTATATTAATATCTATTTTTTGGCTTTTTTATAAAAAGTATTTTCTAAAGGCAGCTTAGTTCTAAAAACTCCATCTAACTTATAGTATGCTCCTTGAACTGCTGGTGCTGTTGGTATACAAGTTATTTCACCAACTCCCTTAGCTCCATATACTAATTCTGCATCATTTTTTTCAACTATAATACTTTCTATTTCTGGAACCATAGTTGCTCTAAACAATCCTAATGTTCCAAATTTAGCAGTAGGAACTGACTCTTTCAATGGATAATCTTCAGTTAGTGCATATCCTAATCCCATAACAACTCCACCTTCAATTTGTCCTTCAACATTTATAGGATTAATTGCTTTTCCAACATCATGTGCAGCAATAACTTTTTCAACTTTTCCATCTTTATTTAAAATAACAACTTGAGTTGCAAATCCATAGGCAACGTGACTTACTGGATTTTTCTTATCACTTCCCATTTTATCAGTTTTTCCATAAAACTCTCCATAAAATTCCTTGCCATTAAGCTCAGAAAGTGTGTTTGTTCTAAGTGCTTCCTTTAATTTTAAAGCTGCAACTCTTGTAGCTTCTCCAGTAAATACTGTTTGTCTTGATGCAGTTGATGTTCCTGCATCTGGTGTTAACTTAGTATCTGGTTTCATCCATTTAACCTTACTTGAATCTAAATCTAAAGTTTCACATACTATTTGTGTCATAGTAGTTCCTATACCTTGTCCCATACATGCTGCTGAAGTTCTTATAATAATAGTTTCATCTTTAACCTCTAGAATAGTTCTACCTATATCAGGAAGCCCTACCCCTATACCAGCATTTTTAAATGCACATGCTATTCCTACAAATTCATTTTTTTCATATTCGTCCTTAACAGCTAATAAAGTCTCTTTTAAAGCTGTACCTGCATCTGCAATTTGTCCATTAGGTAACTCTTGTCCTGGTTCAATTGCATTTCTAAAACGTATCTCCCAAGGAGATATTCCAACAAGCTCCGCTAACTTATTTATATTAGCTTCAGTTGCAAATGCTGATTGTGTTACTCCAAATCCTCTAAATGCTCCTCCTGGAGGATTATTTGTATAAACTGCTATACCTTCAACTTCAGAATTTTGATAATTATATGGTCCTGCAGCATGAGTACATGCTCTTTGTAATACTGGACCTCCTAAAGATGCATAAGCTCCTGTATCTGCAATAATTTTAGCCTTCATAGCTGTTAATTTTCCATTTTCATCACAAGCAGTTGTAAACTCCATTTTCATCGCATGTCTTTTCGGGTGAACTTTTATACTTTCTGACCTTTTTAATGTCATTTTTACAGGTCTTCCAGTTAAAAAAGCAAGTAATGCAGTATGGTGTTGACAACTCATATCTTCTTTACCACCAAATCCACCACCAACATACTTAGATATTATTCTAACTTTACTATCTTCAACACCTAATAATGATGTAATTTCACGTAAATCATCATAAACTGATTGACTTCCAGTATAAACTATAAGCTCCTCATTTGTAGGCACTGCTAATGCACTTTCTGGCTCTAAAAAAGCATGCTCAGTAAATGGAACTGAATAAGTATTGGTTACAACATACTTAGAGTTTTTAATAGCCTCATCAACATTACCTCTTTTTAAAACTTCTCTTGTTAATATATTTCCTCCCTTATGAAGTTCTGGTGCTCCATCTTTAAGAGAATCTTCTGGTGAAGTCATAGGAGTTAATTTATCATAATCTACCTTAATTAAACTAACTGCCTTTCTTGCTGTCTCTTCATCTTCTGCTACTACTAAAGCAATAGTGTCTCCTACATATCTAGTTTCTTCTCCTATTGCAATTAAAGCTGGCCAATCTTTTTTCAAATGCCCACAAAACCTATTTCCTGGTACATCATCAGCAGTAACAACTTTAACTACTCCATCTAATTTTAAAGCTTCTGTATAATCAATATTTTTTATTAGTATTCTAGGAAATTCCGGTCTAAGTGCTACTCCATATAGCATTCCTTCAACCTTAAAATCATCACAATATCCATCTAATGCTAATACTTTATCTTCTGCATCAACTCTACCCAACGGATCTCCAACTAATCCTTTACATTTTACTAATGGCACTTCTTTATTCTCTCTTATAATATCAGCTGCTAGTAATACAGCTTCTTCAATTTTCTTATACCCTGTACATCTACATATATTTCCCATAAGCGCTTTTTTTACTTCATCTAAAGTTGGTGTTAATGTCTTTTTAAATAATCCAGTAGCACTTATAACCATTCCTGGTATACAAAATCCACATTGAACAGCTCCAACCTTTGTAAATGAATAAGCAAAAGCTTTTTTATAATTATCATCTAATCCTTCAACTGTAATAACTTCTTTACCTTTAACTTTCTCACCCTTTAATAAACAAGCCCTAGTAGCTTTTCCATCAACTAGAACCATGCAAGCTCCACAAGCTCCTTCTCCACAACCATTTTTTACTGATATTAAATTTTCTTTATCTCTTAAAACCTTTATTAAAGACTCATTTTCTTCAATATTACATACTTTCCCATTAAGTAAAAAATCAACCATAACCCCTTATCTCCTCTCAATATTAATATGTACCACTAGATTAAATACAGTAAAAGTCTTTATTTTCTAAGGCTTCTGCTCTTAAAATTACGCATTTTAAATTCATGCCAGTAATAGAGAAAAATTAATGATATTACCTAAAGGAATATTATAACTAAGTTTCAGAATTTAATTTTTTTAATAAAAACTGTGTTAAATAAAGAGTTAAATCTCACTTAAGGGAGTGAAGTGACTTTTTAAGTTTTAGCAGCTTCTATGATTCTTAACTTAATTTACACCATTCCTCGAGGTTATATCATTAATTTTTGTCATCACTGAATCTAAGTTTTAACAAAAAATTTATTTATATTGTATTTTTAATGCATTTTTTGGGCACCTAGTTACACATAGTCCACAACCAAAACATTTTTCAGTATCTATGCTTAGCTTGTCTGCTATTTCTATAGCATCATAAACACAACTTACTTTACATTGACCACATTTAATACATTTATCTAAATCTACTGTTGGTGGGATTGATGTTGTTCTAAAGTTTCTTTCAGCTGATTTTTTATGTGAAAGTCCTATTATTTCACTAACATCTTTATATCCATGATTATCTAAGAATTCATTTAATTCCTTAGCAATTTTTCCATATACTGTTGGTCCCTTTAATATAGCTTCAGTACATACTTGAACTGCACTAGCACCAGCCATTAACATTTCAGCTGCATCTTTACCTGATGTTACTCCTCCAACACCTATAATAGGAATTTTAACTGCTCTTGATGCATCATATATATTTCTTACTGCCAATGGTCTTATAGGTGATCCAGAAAGCCATCCATAACCTTTTTCACTTCCCATAATTGGATATCCAGTCTCAACATCAATTGCCATACAAGGTCCAAATGAATTTATCATAACTAATCCATCTGCTCCCGCTTCTTCTAAAGCCTTTGCTATTCCTTGAATATCTGTATGTGGACTTAACTTCATGAAGACAGGACAATCTAATGCTGCTTTTGCTGCTTTCATTGCATTTACTATTGGACCAATATCTGTTCCAACATAATGTGTAGAAAGTTCTACAGCATCTGCATAAGGCTTAACTAAAGGTGCAACCTTTGAAATATTTTCTGCAGTATAACCCATACTTACAATCATAGGTACTCCTGCTTCTTTAGCTCTCTTATATTCTTTTTCTATCCATTGTTCTTTTGGCAATTCTGACCATAGCTCTGTATTTAAAAATCCTGAATTAGTTTTTGCCATACAAGGTCTTGGTACATCTGCTGGCGCTTCTGATATAGTTTTTGTAACTATTCCACCGGCTCCTCCTTGTACTGCTTTTACACAAAGTTCACCATCTTTAGCTCCAGGCCCAGCTGCAGTAAAAATAGGGTTATTAAATTTCATTCCTAATATATCAATATTTAAATTTGCCATTATCTTACACCTCTCTATTTTATCCCCTGAATAATTAAACTAATAAATCTTAAAGTCTTTTCCATAACTTCTCAGCTACCTTTCGTGACTTCCTATAAATAAGTTCTTCATCAACATTAACTAATACTCTATCTTTCATTACAACTTTTCCATTAATAATAGTTGTATCCACACTTCTACCAGAAACACCAAATAAAATGTGTCCAAAATAATTATTTTTATCCATTGGAGTCATAGGATTATAATCTACTATTATAATATCTGCATATGCACCTTCCTCTAACACTCCTAATGGATTTTTATAATATTTAGAGGCAATTTCTTTATTATTGTGAAATGCCATTTTAGAAGTTTCCATAAAGCCAACATTAGAATCACATAAATTATGCTTGTGAATGATATTCTCAACTTTCATTGACTCAAATATATCACTTGTATATCCATCTGTTCCGATTCCAACTCTAATTCCCTTATCTATCATTTTAATGACAGGTGCTACTCCTACGGCATTTCCCATATTAGATTCTGGATTATTTACAACACTTGTATTAGTATCTTTTAATATATCTAACTCTGCATCATTAACATGAACACAATGCCCAGCAATAGTCTTATCTCCTAATATTCCATAATCCATTAATCTTTCAACAGTTCTTTTTCCACTATATCTTAAGCTATTCTTAAGATCTTCAATACCTTCTGATACATGAATATGATATCCAGCATCAATTCCATTCATAGCTTCTCTACACTTTTCTAAACTTTCATGACTTAAAGTAAATGATGCATGCATTCCAAACATCCCTTTAGTCATATCATCATCTTTTGTATTGGCATACTTTATAAAATCAATATTTTCATTGATTCCTTGCTTAAGTATCTTCTGTCCATCTCTATCTGAAACTTCATAGCAATAACAACCTCTTATTCCTAATTCATCAGCAACATTTGATATTGCAAATAAACTTCCCTCTACTGACATAGGACTTGCATGATGATCAAAAATAGTTGTTACACCATTTTTTATACTATCAATTAAAGTTGTATAGGCACTATATCTTATATCTTCTAGTGAAAGTTTTTTATCAATTCTCCACCATACATTTTTTAAAATATCAATAAATGTTTCTGCTGGAGGATTTTTTAAATCTAATCCTCTAGCAAAAGCACTATATATATGATGATGAGTATTTATCATACCTGGCATTATAAGCTTACCTTTAGCATCTATAAACTCATCATAATTATTAGCATATTTACATTTAATTTCTGATGTTTCTCCAACTTCTTTAATAATATTTCCTTCTATAGCTATACATCCATTTTCTATAAAAGTATTACTATCATCATTAGTAATAACTCTTCCATTTCCAATTAAAATCATGTTCCCACCTACTTTTTTGTATTTTTAACTCATAAATTAACTATATATTATAATTATGTTAAAAACCTAAAGTTCTAAATAACTAGTGGATTATTTATAGAAATTTTAATATTCACCTTCCCAAACAATTTCTCTATATTTATCTGGATCAGTATCTCCTTCTGTGCTAAATAAAAGAACTTTTGAGTTTTCATCTAATGCTAATTTTTCCTTTAGCTCAGAATATTCACTATTAGTCATTATTTCATATAGTAATCCTAAAGTCACAGCACCTGATTCTCCTGAAACTACCTTACTATCACCTGTCATTGGGTTTCCTAGTATTCTCATTCCATTAGCAGCAATATGATCTGGAGCTGAAACAAACATACTTGAACAATTTTTTAGAACGTCCCAACCAATAATATTAGCCTCACCACAAGCTAATCCTGCCATAATAGTAGGCATATCACCATCTACAATTCTTAACTCTCCATCATTAGCAGCAGCTGACTTATAAATACAAGCTGCTTCACTAGCTTCTACAATAGTTGTTATAGGGCAATTATCCTTATATACAGATGCAAAGAATCCTTGAATTGCACCAGCTAAAGATCCAACTCCTGCTTGAATAAATATATGAGTAGGTCTTTCAACACCAAAATCTTTAAGTTGATTTAATGCTTCTAAGCCCATAGTTCCATAACCTTGCATTATCCAAGCTGGAATATCTTCGTAACCTTCCCAAGCTGTATCTTGAATAACTACACCATTATGTTCACTTGCATACTTAGCTGCCAATCTAACAGCTTCATCGTAATTCATATCAGTTATTGATGCATCTGCGCCTTCTTTTCTTATATTTTCTAATCTTATTTGAGAAGAACCTTTTGGCATGTATACTACTGATTTTTGCTTTAACTTATTAGCAGTCCAAGCTACTCCTCTTCCATGATTTCCATCTGTAGCAGTTACAAATGTTATATCTCCAAGCTCTTTTCTTACTTCATCAGATATTAGCTTTTCATATGGTAATTCTGAAATGTCCTTACCTAATTTTTGAGCTAAATATTTTGCCATAGCAAAAGATCCACCTAGAACCTTAAATGCATTTAATCCAAATCTATAAGATTCATCTTTAATATATATTCCTCCAACACCTATTTTCTTACTTAAATTATCTAAATTAACTAATGGTGTCTCTTTATATTGTGGAAAACTGCTATGAAATTGTTTTGTTTTTTCAATTTCTTCTTTACTTAAAAAATTTAATCTATTTTCATCCTCTGTTTTTGGTAAAGTATTTTCTTTCCATTCTATTCTTTCTTTCATTTTGATCCTCTCTCCCTTTTAAGCTTTATTTATAACTCCAATATCTTCCTTATCCTTTTCTTCTATTTCAACTTTAACTTCGTTATTTTCTTCTTTAGGTAAAACTAAATTTAATATTATTGCAACTAATGCTGTTACAATGATTGATGATTTACCAAATATAGAAATTGCCCAAGCAGGGAATAATCCTAAAGAACCTTCAACTTGAACAATACCAGTTCCTAAGGCTATAGAAAGTCCAGCTATAGTTGTACTTCTAGCTGTTAACTTCGTAGATGCAATCATTTTGATTCCTGTCATTGTAATTGTTGCAAAAACAGTAATGGTAGCCCCTCCTAATACACATTGAGGTATACTTATCAACATAGATGAGAATTTAGGTACTAAACCAGCTACTATTATTACTATTGATGCAAATATGAAAACCCCTCTATTTATAACCTTATTCATAGTTACTATTCCTACATTTGAACTAAAAGTAGCAACTGGCATACAACCGAATAGAGCTCCTAACATACTTGATACTCCATTACCAATTATGCCTCCTGATATTTCTTCATCAGTTGCTTTTCTATTCATTGCTCCACTTGTAGTTGCAGATAAATCTCCAATAGCCTGCACTGAATTTACTATATGCATTACAACCATAGATATTATAGCCGTAGCATTGAAGCTTATTCCAAAGTGCAAAAATTTAGGCATTTGAAACCAACTAGCTGCACTTACATCAGTAAATGAAACCATTCCTAAAAATAATGAAATAATATATCCAGCCATTATTCCAAATAGTATAGAAGCTAATTTTAAAGTTCCCTTTGAAAAGAAATTTAAAAAAATTACAACTGATAATGTAATTATTGCAACTAACCAATTTAAAGGTGAACCAAATCCCTCATTCCCAACTCCTCCTGCAATATATTTAACTGCAGTAGAATATAAGGAAAGACCAATAGCAAAAATTACTGTTCCTGTTACTATTGGAGGAAAAAATTTAATTAGTTTTTTAGAGAATATTCCAAAAATTATAGAAACTAATGCACCACAAATTTGGGCTCCAAATATTGTAGCTATACTAAATTCACCTGCTATGGCCGTTAACGTCGGTACATAAGCAAAACTAACACCCATTATTACTGGTAATCTCGCTCCTATTTTTCTTCCAATTGAAAATATTTGAATTAACGTTGCAATTCCTGAAAAAACAAGTGATGACTGTACTAATAATATTTTATCGCTAGCATCTAATCCTGCTGTCGACGCAACAATTATAGCTGGTGTTACACACCCTACAATCATAGCCACAACATGCTGTAATCCTAATGGTACAATTTCTTTGAAACTAAGCTTTCCAAAAAAGTTAAAAAGCTCTGATTTATTACTCTCTTCCATAACTCCTCCACAATCTAATTAAATACGTTTACATAAAATCTCTTTTGTAACACTTAGTATTTAACTTATAACTATTTATATATTTTTGTACCTGTTTTACCTTCTATTCCATCTTTGGCTTTTTCTAATAAAGTAATTAATGAATATCTACCTTCCTTAGAGTCTGCAAACTCAATTCCAGCTTCTACCTTAGGCTTCATTGATCCTGGTGCAAAGTGTCCTTCCTCAACATATTGTCTCATTTCTTTTGTGCTAACTTCACCAAGCCACTTTTCATTTTCTTTTCCGAAGTTTATAGCAACTTGTTCTACTGCAGTTAAAATTATAAAGCAATCTGCATCTATAGCTTTTGCTAATACACAACTAGCATAATCTTTATCTATTACAGCACCTACACCTTTTAAGTGATTTCCTTCACTAACTACAGGAATTCCACCACCACCGCAAGCTATGACTACTTGTCCGCTTTCTACTAAAGTTTTTATAGTCTCAACTTCAACTATTCCAATAGGCTTAGGTGATGCAACTACTCTTCTATATCCTCTTCCACTATCTTCTATTACCTTTTTTCCTTCTTTAATTATGCTGTCAGCTTCTTCTTTAGTCATAAAAGATCCTATAGGTTTAGTTGGGTTATCAAATGCACTATCATTTGGATCTACCTCAACTTGAGTTATTATTGTTGATACACCTTTATTTATGTTTCTATTTAATAATTCCTCTCTTATTGAGTTTTGTAAATCATATCCTATATATCCTTGACTCATTGCAACACATACGGACATAGGACATATTGAATATTTTTTATTTGTTTTATGAAACTCTGTCATTGCACTATTAATCATTCCCACTTGAGGACCATTTCCATGAGATATAATAACATCATTACCTTGTTCTATTAAATCAACTATAGCTTTTGCAGTTGATTTTACAGCTACCATTTGCTCTGCTAGTGTATTACCTAAAGCATTTCCACCTAAAGCAATTACTATTTTTCTTTTCATTTCTACACCCCTTTTCTATAAATGTTTAGATATGGATTTTATCTAAGAGATAAGTGAATATATCTCCTCTTACCTCTTAGCTATCCTCTATTGATTCTTAATTCTTATTTATTCATTAAGTTATTATTTAGTTTGACGTTCTTTACCCTTTTCTTCAAGATTCTTTAGAGTTTCTTGTGGATTCTTAATCTTACTTAAGAAAATCATTGCTGCAATAACATATGGTTTAAAGCTAGCTTCCTTATATAATGATTTTCTATATCTATCAAATACAGATGCTTCTACTTCTCCTTCTTCACAACTTACTCCAGTTATATCAGCTGGTAAACAATGTAGATATATTGCTTTTCCATCCTTTGTTGTTTTCATTAACTCTTCAGTACATTCCCAATCTTTATAATTTGCATTTTGTGCTAATAATTCTTTTTCTAATTGATTAATTCCTTCAGTATCTCCTTTTGCATATAAGTCAGTACGTTTTTCCATAGCACTAAATGGAGCCCAGCTCTTTGGATATACTACATCGGCATCTTTAAATGCTTCTGCCATAGAATTTGTCTTTGTAAATGATCCACCTGACTCTTTTGCATTTTTCTTTGCTATTTCTTCTACTTCTTCCATTACTTCATATCCTTCTGGATGAGCAAGTACAACATCCATTCCGAATCTAGTTAATAATCCTATTACCCCTTGAGGAACTGATAATGGCTTTCCATATGAAGGAGAGTATGCCCAAGTCATAGCTACTTTTTTACCTTTTAAATTTTCTATTCCACCAAATTCATTTATTAAATGTAAAGCATCTGCCATTACTTGAGTTGGGTGATCTATATCACATTGTAAGTTAACTAAAGTTGGAGTTTGTTCTAAACATCCTTCTTCATGTCCTTCTCTAACTGCACTTGACACTTCTCTCATATAAGTATTACCTTTTCCTATATACATGTCATCTCTAATTCCAATTATATCTGCCATAAATGAAATCATGTTTGCAGTTTCTCTTACTGTTTCACCATGGGCAATTTGAGATTTTCCTTCATCTAAGTCTTGAACTTCAAGTCCAAGTAAGTTACAAGCTGATGCAAAACTGAATCTAGTTCTAGTTGAATTATCCCTAAATAATGAAATTCCAAGACCACTATCAAAAATCTTTGGTGAAATATTATTTTTTCTTAATTCTCTCAAAGCTTCTGCAACTGTAAAAACAGCCTTTAACTCGTCTTCAGACTTTTCCCAAGTTAATAAGAAGTCATTATTGTACATATCCTCAAATTTTAATCCATCTAACATTTCAACATATTTATCCATTAATCCCATTTTTATATCTCTCCCTTATCCTCATTATTTTAAAATATTACCTGTTTACAAATAATTTATATATATAATTTACCAAACAATTCCTTAATTCAAATTATATTTCACACTATTTAAAATTATTTATTTTTACAATAGATAGTTGGCATTGCAGCATATACTGCAGCACATCTTACTAAATCAGCTTTCCAAGTCTTTTCATTAGGAGCATGTGCTTCTTCTTCCTTTCCAGGTCCAAATCCTATACAAGGTATTCCAAATCTACCCATTATAGAAACTCCATTAGTTGAGAATGTCCATTTATCAACCTTTGGTTCTCCATACATTCCTCTATAAGCTTCAACCATAGCCTTAGTTGCTGGTGCATCCTCTGGTATTACCCAAGTTGGGAAATAGCAATCTGTTGGATATACAAGATCTGTATAGCTTGGTCTTTCATACTTATACATTGAAACTTCAGCGTTATATTTCTTTACAAATGGTAAATTTCTTACTTCTTCTAAAGCTGATTGATATGTTTCTCCATCAGTTAAACGTCTATCTAATGATATTGCACACATATCTGCAACTGCACAACGTGATGGTGAATTAAAGAATATTTCAGAAACAGTTACAGTTCCTTTTCCTAAGAATTCATCATAATGAAGATTATCATTTAATACTCTTACTTCTTGAAGTATATCTGCCATTTTATATATTGCATTATCTCCACGTTCAGGTGCAGAACCATGACAAGAAACTCCCTTAACTTCAACTCTTATTTCCATACGTCCACGTTGACCTCTGTAAATATTCCCATTAGTAGGTTCAGTAATTACTACAAATTCTGGTTTTACTTTATCCTCATTATATATATATTGCCAGCATAAACCATCACAATCTTCTTCTTGAACAGTTCCTGTTACTAATACAGTATATTTATCACTTAAAAGACCTAAATCTTTCATTATTTTTGCTCCATAAGTTGCTGATACAATTCCTCCAAGTTGGTCTGATGCACCACGTCCACCTATTTCTTCATCATTTTCATAACCTTTATATGGATCAAAGTTCCAATTGCTTAATTCTCCAAGTCCAACTGTATCAATATGAGCATCATATCCAATTAATGTTTCTCCATTTCCCATATATCCTAATATATTACCCATTCCATCAATCTCAACTTTATCAAAGCCTAACAATTCCATTTCTTGAGCAATTCTATTTATAACACCTTTTTCTCCACAGCTTTCTCCTGGTATTGCTATTAAGTCCCTCAAGAACTTAGTCATACTACTTTCATATTTTTCTGCTTGTCCCTTAATTAATTTAAAATCCATAATAACCTCCCATTATTTCAAACAAATTTTTGCTAAATGTTTACACTAATATCTATAGCAATAAACGTGCCAAAATATTTTTGAATTTAAGTATAAATTTTACTTTTTTTCAGAAAAATTCATTGTAAATAAAGAAAATTTTATAAATTTTCTTATTATTCTAACTTAAAACTTAGCTCAATTATCAAAATGAGAATTTATTCTCATTTTGATAATTGAGCTAAGTATAGTATTATGCCAATTTTCTATATTAAATCAATAAAAAATTATCATTTTGATATTTTTTTATTATTGTTCTAATCTTCTATATAAAGTTGCAATTCCAATTCCTAATTTTTTTGCAGCTAATTTTTTACCTTCAGTTGTATCTCCATATATTTCAATAGCTTTTTTTATATACTTTCTCTCAATATCCTTTAATGGAATTATCTCTTTTATATCATTATCCCTATTTTTTTCCAATCCCATTTGCTCATGAAAACTTTCTATAAATGAATCTGGTAACATAGTTTCATTAATTATCCCTTTTTCATCGCATAAATTTACCATAAACTCAACTACATTTTCTAATTCTCTTATATTTCCATACCACTTATATTTTTTAAACATTTCTAAAACATTGTCTTCAATTAAATATACAGATTTATTGAATTCTATATTATATTTATCAATTAGGGAATTTAGTAACAATTCTAAATCACCTTTTCTTTCCCTTAGAGGCGGGATTTCTATAGGTATAACATTTAATCTGTAATATAAATCCTCTCTAAATTTTCCTCTTCTAACTAATTCCTTTAAATCCTTATTAGTAGCTGCTATTACCCTTATATCTAATGAAATTAACTTATTTGATCCTATTCTTACTATTGTTTTTTCTTGTAATACTCTTAATAATTTTACTTGTAAATATAATGGCATATCTCCTATTTCATCTAAAAAAATAACTCCTTTATTTGCCAACTCAAACTTTCCTATTCTTCCATTAGAGTTTGCACCTGAAAAGGCACCTTTATCATAGCCAAAAAGCTCACTTTCTAATAAAGTTTCAGGTATTGCACCACAATTAATTGCAATAAATGGCTTATCCTTTCTATTACCTTCACAATGAATAGCTCTTGCAACCAATTCTTTTCCTGTCCCACTTTCCCCTGTAACTAGAACTGTTGAATTTGAATTACTAATCTTTCTTATTTTACTTTTTAAAATCATCATTTCTTTAGAATCGCCTAAAATTGAAAATATGTTTGTCTTATTTATTCCATAAGTTAATGTTATTGCCTCTTCTTTTATCTTTTTTAACTTATTAAAAATTAATACACTATTATAATCTTCTAAGTTTGTAGAACTTGGTATTAATTTCCCTACAACTTCATATTTTTTCCCATCTATTTCAACATTATAAATTTGTGATTCTTGAAAATAATCATCTGTTAATTCTACTTTAATACTTTGTCCTACTATATTAGTATTTACCCCTAATTCTTTTATTCCTTTTAAATTAATGCTACTTATAATATTATTATTTTTTATTACTATTACTCCATCATTTACTGAATTAATTATTTGCTTTAAAAATACTAAATTTTTTCTTTGTATCATTTCCTCATTTTGTTCAACAATTTTTGCGGCAATTAATTCTGACATATGTCCTATAAAGGCCATTATACTTTCAAAATTTTCCATAAGCGCTTCTCTCTGCTGATCACTTGTACATACTAAACCTATAACTCCAAAGGTATCTTCTCCATAATAGATAGGATAACTTATTTCCATCTTCTCAAAACAATTATCCTTATCTATACACTTTTTACACAACTTATTTTTTCCTGGATTTTCTATAACTTGCATTTTCCTTGTTCTTAATGTTTCCGAATAAACCAAACCATTCTTTTTTATATTAATTCCAACTTTCTCCTCATAAAAACCAGTTCCAATAATTCTATTTAAATTTTCATCAACTATCTCAACATCTATTTTTAGTATGTTAGAAATAGCATTAGCATAAGATTGCAAGTATTCCTTTATATCATATAACCTTACTACTCTCATCATAACCTCCATATCTCATATTAAATCTCCCTTTCTTTAATTTTACCTTTTTAAACATAATTTGTAATTATATTTTTAATATATTTTTATTATTTTACTAATACTAAGTGTATTATTTTATTTATAAAGGAGTACTACTAATGGATAAAATGAAAAAAATTAATGACTTAACAAATGTTCAAATGGAGTCTTGTACAAAGTTTGCAAAAAAATCTAAGGAACCTAATGACGGCTACTTTATAGAGAAAGATCCCCATGATAGTTTTAGTTCTGAAGGAACTGTAAGATATGGAGAAGAACAAGACGCAGATGACTTATAGTTAATTATTAAAAATTGTGTAAAGTAAAAAATAAAGGTATAAGAAAACTTTTTAATAGTATTCTTATACCTTCAAAATCTTTAATTATTTATTTTTTCTTCTTAAAAAACTTCCAATTCCAACTGTTAATAATCCAAATAAACTTACAGCAACTGATGAAGTTCCTCCAGTTTTAGGTAAATTACTATTACCTTTTCCTGAATTGTTGCTATTAGAATTTCCATTATTAGCGTTTCCACCATTATTGTTATTAGAATCATTATTACTTTCACCATTGTTAGAATTATTATTTTCTGCATTTGCAATAATTAACCCATCAATAGCACCTTCTAAAGCTTTAGTAACTTCTGATATTTCTTTTTCTGTTGAATTTTCATTTTCTAATACAGCCTTAGCTAGTTTTAAATTACTTTCTAATACACTCCATGACTCTTTAGTATACTTACTTGAATCTAAAGAATCAGCTTTATTTATTAAATCTTGTAGCTTATCTTTGCTTGGCTTTAATCTTAATTCTAAGAATGCTCTTAATAATTCATTATAAGTTTTACTAACTTCTTCTTCCATTGCATTTTCATCTGCTATTACATTATTAACATTTAGTAAAACCACTTGTAACTTATCCCAAGTTGATACAATATAATCATTACTGTTTAATGAGTTAATTCTTTCTACTAGTTCAATTAAGTATTCCTTATTTCCCTTTTCAAAAGATAACATTTGCATTGCTTTACTTAATCTATCAAATGATTTATTTACTTCTTCTTGAGTTGCTTCTTTATTAGCTAATATAGCCTGAGCTTCTTCTAACGCAGCTTTAAATTCTTCAACAACAGCAGGAACTACCTTAGAAAGTTCTTCATCAGTTATTTTAAAAGCTTCTTCCACCGCAATTTGTAAATGCTTATTTGCAACGTTACTTTCTTCTTCTTTTTCTATTAATCCATCTATTGATTTTTCTATTAATTCAACAGCAGCGTTAACTTCTTCTGTTGTTGCTGCATCATTTTCTATAACTGTAGTACCTTTAGCGATTGCTTCCTTAAGAATATTTAATGTTTCTTCAGTATATTGAAGATTTCCATTTATAATATCATTTGCTTTAGTAATAACTTTATTTAACTCTGATACATTAACTAATCCAGTTATTGCATTTATTAAGTTTTCCTTTGCATTATTAACCTCTTCTTGTGATGCTCCCCCAAGGTTTTCAACAATATTCTTTGCTAATTCTAAAGCATCATTATATACATTCCAGCTATTAGAAGTGTAATCCTCCTTAGCATAATTACTTGAAGTTATAAGTTTCTCCAAATCACTTACATTAGGTACTTCATAATCATTAAGTGTAATTAATTCATAAATAGTAGGAGCTGTTCCCTTCCATTCAATCTTAATCTCAAAAATATTATCATACTTAGTATTTACTATTTCATTTAAACTCTTATTTAATGTTCCAATTTGGTTCCAAATAGCTTCACCAGCTTCATTATATCCAGTTCTGACCATTACTTTTGCATTAGAAATTGAGCTACCACTTTGTACAATATTAATTTTCTTAACATCTGTATTTTCTGATAACCTATAAGTTAAACTTCCAGACTGTATTTCTCCATCTTTAGTATTTGGTTTATAAAATGTAGTTAAATCTCCATCTATTATATTCGAAGGGGTAAATCCTTTAAGCTCAATTGGATCTGAAATAAATGTTGGATCATTAACTGTAGGTATATATTCTCCATCATTTATTAAAAATTCATTTATAACAGTCCAACGATGATCGTAATTAGCAGTAAACTCTACTCTTAAATATCTAGCAGATACATTTATTTCCCCACTATCCATATATGCATGTGATATTGGTACTTTGCCATTTGATAAGCTACCATGAATATATCCATTGTCTTGAGGTTTCACATCAGCATCTCCAGTATTTTGTTGTCCATCACCTATAATAATAGCATCAGTCCATTCTTTACCATCTAAAGATAATTGAATCTTAGCATCACGAATATGATCTTTCTCTGTGTCTAATACAAGATACTTAAGATTATTTACATTTATAGTTTGTCCTAAATCATAAACAATTGTATTTCCTTTTCTAGGTACAGCATTAAACTGAGCATAAGTATTTAAATTGCCATCAAAGGCAAGTTTTGCAACATTATTTCCATAAGTTCCAGCATAAGCACTAACTAATGATGGCTCATAAACTTCATTTGAAGTAACTTCAAATTTATTTAAATCAAATGTAATCGTTTTATCAGAAATGACTCTTATATAACGAGCATCCTCTAATGTAGATTCATTAGTTACATTGTTCCATTCTACTCCATTTAATGAAGTTTGTAATGTTAAGCCTTCCATATTAGAAACCTCTAAATCGATCTCTTTTAAATCCTTTATACGATCTAATTTAATCCCTATATATTCACCTTCATTTAAGGTAATATTTTCTTTTGCTACTAATTTAGTCAGCTCTTCACTTGAATAAACTGATTTTATCTCATTATTTGTATTTGTATAAATATAATCTGTTGATGGAAGAGATCTACATGGCTCAACTTTAATTTCTGAGAATTTAACCCATTTATGTTCTTCTTTCATATTTGTAATTCTTACATATCTAGCTTCAATTCCCTCAAAATCTTCATCGATAATATCCTTCCCACTAGCTATACCATCATATTCTTTAAAAGTTGTCCAGTCTGTGTTATTAGTAGAATACTCTAATTTATATTTTGTCCATTTATCTCCATCTCCTGCACCAACAACAAGGTGAACCTTTCCAACGTTAATAACTCTTCCTAAGTCTAATCCAATATAATCTCCTACACGTGTTATATCTCCTGGTTTATGAGTTACATACCATATGCTACTACTGTCATTTCCATCTGTTAAGTTACCCTCATTTCCATTATTATAAATACTCCATTCTGGTGTTTTTATAACTGATGTATTTATTGGTGATTCATTATCTAATTTGCTTGGAGCTTTTACTGTAAATTCATATACCTGCCACCACCTTGGAGTAGTTGCCTTATTTCTTATCCTTACTGCTTTTGCTCTAATACCTGAACCACTACAATTCTTAGTAATTTCAGTTTGTTTACTATATGCCCCTAAAGAAATCCAATCCTCACCATTAACAGTATACTCAAGTTCTGCTTCATCAATTTTATCCCCAGAAGCTTGAATAAATTTAATCTCTCCAATTTCCTTAACTTCTCCTAAGTCAACTTGTACCCATGAATCAGCTGGTGTAGTATCTCTATCTGGATTAATATATGGATTCTTCGCTAAGTGTACATATGATTGCTCGTTACCATCTACAATATTATTTAATGAACCTCCTCTAATTCCAACATTTTCACTTATTGAAGCTGTTACTTGGTAAACTTCTTCTTTTGATACAGTCTTGTTTATACTAATATCTCGAACACCTAACCAAGTATTTTGTTTTGCTTCTGTTGCTATTAAACGAATTCCTTGAACTTCTAAATCTAAATTATCAATTCTAAGTTCTTTAGGTAATGTATAAATTTCATCATTCAGATCAACCCATGTTTCACCATCTTCAGTATATTGAATTTTAGCTTTGGCCATTGTATCATTCAAATTTGAATTTGCTCCCATTAAGAATTCAATATTATTAACTTTAATTTTTTTATTATACTTAACTCCAACAAAAGTTCCTTCTTCAATTATATTAGGTGATTTATATATAATTTCTGTTGCTGCATTATTATCAAATACATTTGATGTGTTACCTGTTGGTGAATCGGTTCTGTTAGTTATGAATGTAGTTATTAACTTATCCGGATTTACAATAGAGCCCACAATACCTGATAAACTTTCTCCCATAAATTTAATAAATGGAACTATATGTTGAACACCAACTTCTGCATATTCAGTATGATCTACATAATGAAAACCATATGTCTTTGATTTTTCAAATGCAGCTTGTGCTTCTGAATAGTAAGTCCAAATCTCATCTTTATTTCCTTCTTCAACCGAAATCGCAGATTTTAAATAATTAATTGCAGCATTTGCTGTATCTTCCCAACAATTTAACCAATAAATTATTTGATCTCTAGTTCTAGTATTTCCTGGATTTTCTTTATAATAAGCTGCTGATTCCTTTAATTTTGTAAACTCTTGAATCAATTCTTCAGCATCTTCTTTTATACTAACTCCACTTTCATACTTTTCTTTAAATGCATTTAATTTAGGTGCTAATTCTACTGATTCTTGAAGTGCTGTAACACGCCCATCCATATTTTGATTAATCATATGTTTAGATATTTCACGTAAAGCTGTAGAGGATTCTGTTTCTTCAGCTGTCCCGTGATCCATATACTTAAATGAATCTTGCCAGTTTTGATCAGCTTGATCTTTATTATCCCAAATATTCCAAGAGTAATCGGCAACCGCAAATAATGCCGACTTATTAGCTTCAGCTTGTTGCATTGGATTTAAAACAATTCCTTTAACCGATTCAGGTTCAACACCTGGATGTAAGAAAGTATCATTACCACCCATTATTAAATGCTTCTTAGAGTTATCTGAGCAAGGCCAGTTTATCCAGAAATAAGGTGCTCTACCTTCATATCCTTCTGAAGCAATATTATTCTTGAAACTTGTTGCAAAGTCTTGAGAAACTTCTCCCCATATTCTACCACCAGTCATTACTATACTAACATTATCTCCAACTTTATTAATTTCTCTTAATTGTTGAGAACTTCCTGATCCCATATAGTCATTTGGACAGAAGATTATATCATCTTTTAAATCAGGGTAAGTTTCTTGCTGTTCTCTTAACCACTCTGTTAAATCATTTAATAATCTTACATATGAACTAGGTCCTTGTGGTGGTACACCTGCATCATCTGCTAATATACCAAATTGTCTAACACCAACTTCTAATAATTGAGTAAATTTAGCTTTTATTATATTAAGGTCATTTTGATAATTTTCATCTGAATCAAAACGTATAGCATTGTTCATAAATGGATGTAATGCATATACATATCTAGTCTTACTTGCTTCACCAGCTGCAGCTAATTCTTTAATTCCCTCAAGCTTTTCTTCTGGATACAATTCTCTCCATTTAGAATTGTGATATGGATCATCCTTAGGTGCAAATATATATTGATTTAATTTATAATCTCCACCATAGCTCATAAGAGCAGCTCTATCTTCATTTGACCATGGGTTACCATAATATCCTTCTATAAATCCACGATACGCAACATCTGCATAATCATCTATTCTAAATTCTTTAATTTCATTATTATCTAATTGATTAAATACATGTTTTAAAGTAGTAACTCCATAGAATGCACTATCTGCATCCTCACCTAATACCCCAATAACACCATCATTTGAATAAACTAAATGTGCATCTGTTTTTTCATCAAAAAATGCCTCTTCATGTGGCACCTCTTCATTAAAATAATTATCTACTAATTCACCAGAATCATTAATCCCTATTAATACATTAGTTTTTCCTCCCACTATCTCATCTGAAACTTGGAATGTAATATTGTGATTTTTTAGAATTTCTGTAAGACGATTTCTAGTGTATACGTCTACTCCACTCTCAAAGATAACATTTACATTGTCACCAATATTAAACCTAGTTTCCTTATATTCAGAGTGTTGAGGTACTGGATAAATTTCATATTCCTGTACTTCTGGTGTAATTATCTTAGCAGATACTTGAATACTTCCTGTAATATTAGATAATGCAACTGCGCCTGCAAGTAATACCGCTAAATACTTTTTTGACCTTTTAATCATCAAAAATTCCCCCTATTAATTATATATTTAATTTTAAAATGCAAAAAAGAAATAAAAAAAAGCTGAAAAGGACATATATTATCCTTCTCAGCTAATGCTCAACTTCTATTGATTGCACGCTAAAATTACTTGCAATTATTAACTTAACTAAATAATACCAAACTAAATTTTGTTTTTCAACATATTTTTATTATTTATTAGCTAATATTATTTTATTTAAATTTTTGAACTTTAATTTATATAGGCTTGATGATTAAATTAATTATATATTTTTTACAGTTTCAATGGAACAAATACTGTTTCCTTTTCTACTTCGTTAATAAACCCACCAATTTTATATACACTATTAAGTAAATCCATATTTATAACTTCATTAGCTACTCCACTTGATATTACTTGTCCAGATTTCATTACTATAACATTATCACTATATTTTATTGCTTGATTAATATCATGTAATACCATAACGACAGTTAATTTACTTTCTTCATTTAACTCTTTAACAAGTTCTAATATCTCAACTTGGTGATAAATATCTAAATATGTTGTAGGTTCATCTAAAAATAAAATTTCACTTTTTTGTGCTAATGCCATTGCTATAAATGCTCTTTGTCTTTCTCCCCCAGACATCCCCATAACAGCTTTATCCTTTAAATTTTCAAGACCTGTTCTTTTTATAGCCCATTCAATAATTTCATCATCACCTTCAGTATTTCCTTGGAAATACTTTTTATGAGGAATTCTGCCATAAGCCACCAATTCCTTAACAGTAATATCGCTAGGAACTGTATTTTGCTGATGAACTGTGGCGATTTCTCTTGCTAATTCTTTTTGTTTTAAAGATTTTATAGATTTTCCATTAATACTTATATCCCCAGAATTAGGTTTATTTAACCCTGCAAATAAACTTAATAACGTAGATTTACCACTACCGTTAGGTCCTAATATAGTTGTTATCTTTCCCTTTTCTATTTCCACATTTAGCTTAGTAATAAAGCTTTTATCTTTATCATAAGAGAAGTATAAATCTTTTGCCTTTATCATTATTTCAAGTCACTCCTTCTTAAAAGATATAAGAAAAATGGTGCTCCCAATATAGCAGTTACTACTCCTACTGGTATTTCATTAGGTCTCATAGCCATTCTTCCAACAGTATCGGCAAACAATACTAAGAATCCTCCTAATATTCCGCTACAAGGAATTAAATACTTATGATCTGATCCTATAATAATTCTACAAACATGAGGTACAACTAATCCAACAAATGATATAATACCAGCAATTGCAGTTGATATACTTGCTAAAAATACAGCTACAGCAGTAACAATTATCATATATAAGTCAGAGTTAAACCCTAAACTTCTTGCATTTTTACTACCAAGAGCTAATATATTACACACTTTACTTAATAGTAATGCTGCAATTATTCCTATAACAGAATAAACTAATAGTATATTTACATTGCTCCAATTAACTGTTGCTAAACTTCCCATCATCCATTTTTGAATATTACTTGATCCAAGTCCTGCACTAACAGTAATCATAGATGAAAACCCACTTAATAATGCATTACATGCTGCACCTGCTAATACAATTCTTATTGGTGATAATCCATTTTTATATGCCATCAAATAAATAATTACACAGCATACTAATCCTCCAAAGAATCCAAATATAGGTCTTAGATTAGTTACGCTCGGTATAAATACCATAAAGAAAACTGTAACTACACATGCCCCTGAAGATATACCCGTTATATATGGATCTGCCAGTGGATTCCTTATTACAGATTGTAATAAAACCCCTGCTATTGCTAAATTTGCTCCAACTAATACAGCTATTATAACTCTCGGCATTCTTAAATCTTTAATAATTCCTATATTACCCTCTGATTGTCCTGAAAATAATCCACTTATAAGCTCTTTAAATGTTATATTTACACTACCTAATTTTAATGAAACTAGTATAGTTGCTAATAATACTATTAAGGCTATTACTATAAATGATACTTTAAACTTTTTATCTGAAACTCTCATAATTATTCTCCACTACCATGAACTATATCACTTAGTATCTCTAATCCTTCAATAACCTTAAGATTTGCACTCATCCCAAAATACTCACTATCTAAATAAATTACATTTCCCTCTTTTACAGCATTTATATTTTGCCATGCAGAATCACTTGCCATTTCCGCTTCTAATGCTGCCTTTGTTTCTTCTGGTAAAGCATGTACCATAACTAAAATCTTTTCTGGATTAAGCATAGCTAAATCTTCTTTATTATAAGTTGTAAATGCTGTACTACTATCTTCAATTATATTTTTTCCACCAACAAGTTCAACTAAACTTCCAACATAAGATTTTGACGTTGCTATCATTGTTGATCCTGGAGCAGCAAATAAAACTAAAACTTCTGGATTTTCTAAACTCTCAGCTTTTTCTTTAACTTCTAATTCTTTTGCTTCTATTTGTTCTAATAAAGCCTTAGCTTCATCATTTTTATTAAACTTTTCTCCTAAAGTAGTTATTGCTTCTTTTAATCCATCTAAACTTTCTAAAGAAACAAATTCACTTGGAATATTATTCTCTGTAAATAAATTCATATAATCAGATCCTAAAGTATCTACTGATACTACCATTGTTGGATTTAATGATTTAATAATCTCTAAATCTGGGCTCATTGGATTTCCAACTTCAACCGCACCTTTAGTACTTTCTGGTAATTCATAAGAGGTACTTGGCACTCCTGAAACCTTAACACCTAATGCATCTAATATTTCTGTTACTGCAACAGATGTAGCAACTACTACCTCTTCCCCACTACCTACTGCAACATTTTTATCTTCACTTTTTTCAGAACTACAACTTATCAATCCTAAAGTCATGATCCCTGCTGATATCATAGATATAATTCTTTTATATTTCATACTGTATAACCTTCCTACAACTTCTTTTCAATAATTTATTACTTCTTTTTTGCTTTTACAATAACTATTGCTCCAATTGCAACTATAGCAACAACACCTGCTATAATTAAAGTAATATTATTATTATTTTTTTCATCTTCACCTACTACTGCTAAAGTTTCTTCTTCTACTGAAACCTCTTCATCTTCTGCTGGGATTTCTTCAACTTCTTCTATTGCCTCTACTAAAGTTAAAGTTTCCATTTTAGGTATAACCTTAAACTCAACATCTCTTTCCATAGGACCTACATAAATAAGAGCATCCATGTCTGCATCTACTTTATCAACTTCAACCTTTAATTTAACAATACCTTCTTCACTGTTCTCTTCTACTATTTCAACAGGTACCTCTTCTCCATTAACCTTCATTCTATAATTCTCCATATAGTCGCTACCTGAAAAACCAATAGTATAAATTATATGTTCTTTTGTAACTTCTACACTCATTGATGGTAATAGATAACTTCTTGACATAGCCATTCCAGTTTCTGATTCATGATAAACATCATTTGCAACTTCATATATTCCACTTGTTATATTACTTTCTGTTGCATATGTATTATTAGTTCCTAAAGTTAAGAATACTCCTAAAGCCATTACAGCTACTAAAATCCCTTTTAATTTATTTAATATCTTCATTTTCTATTCTCCTTAATTGTTAAACCTAAATTAGGAGGCAAATAAATAGATTTTCTATTTTATTTACCCCCTCATATAAATTTATTAGTACTTTTATACTACTTTCTTTTCTTTGCTAAAACAGCTCCTGCAGATGTTAAAAGCATTCCTAAACCTGCAACTGCTCCTGAACCAATAGGTGCTCCTGTTTCTGGTAATGTGTCTACTGTATATTCTTTAATGAATGTTAAAGTATCTTCTAATAATGTAACACCAAATTCAACTTCTCTAGACATTGGTACTACATAAGTTTTAACCTTTATACTATCACTTAAACTTGAAACTGCAAATCTAACATTTGTTGTGTCTCCACTTGTACTCTTAGTTACAGTAACTTTTTTACCATTTACATAAATCTCATGATTTTGCATGAATTCAGCTCCAGTGAAAGTTAAAGTAACATAGTATTTACCATCTATTTCTTCAACCTTTGAAGTAGAATTTAAATACTTTCTAGCCATTGATCTTCCAGTTTCACTCTCATGAGTTACACTATTTTGAATTGAGTATAACTTACCTTTTGTTACTTTAGTTTCCTCTTCAGTAGTAGTTGTATTTTCATTGCTTGTACTACTATTGTTGCTTGATCCAGATGTTGTTCCTCCTGTTGTACTTCCAGTTGTTCCTCCATTGTTAGTTGTTCCATCTGTAACTAATGTTAATGTATCTTCTAATATATCAACACCGAATTCTACATTGCTTCCCATCATAGTAACATAAGCTGAAACTTTTATTGAATCTTCTAAGCTTCCAATAGCAAATCTTAAACTAACAATATTACCATTTACTAATTTAGTTGCATCTACTTTTGCTCCATTAACATATACTGTATGATTATTCATCATTGTTGATCCCATAGATGTAAATGTTAATGTAACATATTTCTTTCCATTTACTTCTTCAACTTTTAATGTTTCTTCTAAAGCCTTTCTTGCCATACTTAATCCAGTCGCACTATCATGAGTTACATTGTTTTTACCTGTATAAACCTTAGTTCCTTGTTCTTCAGTTGTTCCATTATTTGAACTACCGTTGTTTGAACCTTCATTTCCAGTATTACCACCATTATTGTTATCTGGATTTTCTGGTGTTTCTACCTTATCGTCACTTCCTGAATTATTATCCTCAACTTTTGTTAATGTATTTATATCATTTACAAAATCTATTGATTGTACTTCTGCAAATCCCATTGATTCAACATTTATATCCATTTGAACTTGAATATTTGAATTTAATGATGGAACTTCGAATGATATAGATTTATCATCATTTACAACAGAGTTTACTACTGCCCCGTTAACTTTTATTACTGTATTTCTTATGCCAGTTAACCCAAGCCCCATATATTTTAAAGTCATAGTAATCTTTCCGTCTTTTACAGTTACGACTGTTTTGTCTTCTATAAATTGTCTAGCCATACTTTGTTGTGTTGTACCAACTTTATAAGTATAGTTGTTTAATGTATAAGTTCCATTTTCTAAAACACTTGATTCTTCTCCACCAGTATTTCCACCATTTTCCGAACCATTGTTTCCTGAATTACCACCATTATTATCTGGTGTTTCTACATTATCTCCATCATTTACTGAATCATCAACAGTTGGAATTGAGCTTGTATCATTTACTAAATCAAAAGTTGTTCTATGAACCCAATTCATTGCTTTAACTTCATATGTTAAATCAATATTAATTTTTGAATCTATTGATGGAACTATAAAACTTATTGATCCATCCTCATTTTTTATTGTTTCTATTGCCTCTCCATCTACAGTAGCTCCATGTACTTCTTTTATAACATCTAATCCTGCTTCATTGAGTCTAATAGTTACTGTAATTTTGTTATCTTCAACTTTTATAGTTGACTTTCTTTCAATATAATTCCCCATACTACTATCTTTTTCTTCACCTGCTCTTAAAGCAAAGTTATCTACTTCATATGTTCCATTAACTAAACCATTCCCCTTGTTTTCCTCTTCACTACCTGAATTGTCTATTGATGGACTAGCAATAGCATCAACTGTTGTAGCACCTACAGCTTGTACATTATTTCCTAATACAATTGTTGATACCATTAAAGCAGCTAACATCTTACAAAGTTTCTTTCTTAACATATCTCTATTCCCCCTAGTGTATTTCTAAAATTTATTTATCTCTTTTAATTGACATATTAATAATTATCTTTCATAATTAATGATATTGATTCTCATTTACTCTTAAAATAATATCATATATTTTAATCATATGTTTTAACTATATTTGCAATTTTTTTAACAATATTTTTATATTTAATAAATTTAGAAGAATTTTTAATGGAAGGATGCTCAGATTAATGATTTCAAATATATTAACTAATTTCTTTAATTGCCTTGCTGTTCCAATACTAGTTTTAAATTATAAGTTTGAAACTATATTTACCTATAATCATGATTCCAAAATCGATGATTCATTTTATACTTCTAAAGCTATAGAAGAACTAAAAAAATCAGATTTTTCTTCAAACACCTTTTCATTTAATATAAATCATGATATATCCTTTACTTGCATTAGTTTTAATCATTATGACAATACTAAAATGTATCTATTAATGGGTCCATATACTATTAATGAAGATTCTAACAATACTAATGTTATCAATACACTTACGGAAGATGGATTAAAAAGCATTATTAAATTACATTCTTATATTATCGATAATCATATTTGTAATAATAAATCAAATAAGATTAACTCTCCCTTTGTAAATCATGCTATTAAATATATTGAAAAAAACTATGCTCACGAAATCTCAATAGATGATATTTGCAAAGAATTAAACGTAAACAAATGTTATTTTTGTAGTGTATTTAAAAAAGAAATTGGATCAACATTTATAAACTATTTAAATAACTATAAAATAGAAAAAAGTAAGGAACTTTTAAAAAATCCTAATATATCTTTACTTGATGTTTCACTTTCTGTAGGATATAACAATCAAAGTTATTTTAGTACAGTATTTAAAAAAATAACTTCAAAAACTCCGCTAGAATTTAGAGATGAATACATAAAAACCAAAAACTAAAAATAAAAAAACAACTGCCTTATGTAGACAGTTGTTTTTTAGTTTCTCATCTTTATTTCAAACTTATTATTTCTTTATTTTCAATTCCTATAAAGTCATCAATTTTTTCCTCTTTATAAAACCAATATACAAATCCAAAGGTTAAACAAGTAACTATTGTAACTATTATTCCTCCCTCAGGTCCAAAAGCACCTCCATTTATTATATTATTAGTTACATTTTCTACTTTATATAATCCATTAACACTTATTCCGCTTACTTCAAATCCCCAAATATATCCTTGAAAATAATTCCATGTTATATGATATCCTATTGGCATCCATATATTTTTAGATTTCATAAACATGTATGCAAATAATACACCTACTAAAAATAAATTAATAAATGCCAACACATCTATTCCTTCATTACCTAAATGTAAAGCTGCAAATATTAATGCTGGTCCAATTAATATTAACCATTTATTTCTTGTTTGTTTTAATACAGACATAATGTATCCTCTAGATAGTATCTCCTCACCAAAACCAACAAATATAAAACCTATTAACCCATATAATAAAGATATAGATACTTGTGGTTTGCTAATAGGATTTACTAATTTAACATCTCCTATAGCTATTATAATTACAGCTACTATACTCATTGTTATTGCTCCTAATACTAATCCTATAGCTAACTCCTTGTACCCCTTTTTAATAGACGTTATACCCATCTTATTAATTTTCTTCTTTTCAAACAATTTCCATATAATAATACAAGATATAATAAGTAAAATATTACTTATTGAAGTACTAATCTGAAAAATCAATTCATATTCTGCAGTGGACTCTAAGTTAAAATTAATTAAATAATCACCATTCCCTTTAATTAAAAGAACAATACCCATTATTATCCCTACTAACATAGATAGTCCAAACATCAAAGCATATGAAAGCAAAAATACTAAAAGTATCTTCCATCCACTTCTTACCTCATTATACTTATTTTTAAATATCATTTTTCCCCCTCCTTATCTTTATAGTTAGTGTAAATTTTTCTACACTACTTCTCTTTTTAA
>ERZ791879.330-NODE-330-length-43799-cov-12.317712_pt1 | contig 43799 bp, 40 predicted proteins | sample MGYA00510162_ERZ791879 | MGnify/ENA primary metagenome ERZ791879 (study PRJEB30046, sample SAMN00792113) | human gut metagenome | study: EMG produced TPA metagenomics assembly of the A metagenome-wide association study of gut microbiota in type 2... | reverse complement strand
CCCCCTTAATAATTTAGAGCGAATTTCGCTAAAGCACTCGATTATTTAGAGCGCCCTACTTTTAGTTCTTAGAAAATTCCAATAATTCTAAATCTTTATTTTTATCTTGAGCCCATCTTACGCCCCAATCATTAGTGAACAATAATAATGGTTGCCCTTTTAAATCTTGAACTTTTCTTGTATCAGATGAAAGATTTAATGATTTTAAATCAGTTCCTTCTTTGACCCATCTTATATATTGATAAGGTAGAGGAGATTTATAAATTTCAACATTGTATTCATTCTTTAAACGATGTTCTAAAACTTCAAATTGTAAAACACCAACAACTCCTACAATAATTTCTTCCATACCGCCACCTAATTCAGTAAAGATTTGGATTGCTCCTTCTTTTGCAATTTGTTCAACCCCTTTAACAAATTGTTTTCTTTTCATCGTATCTTTATTACGAATCATTGCAAAATGCTCTGGTGCAAATGTTGGAATTCCTTCAAAAGCAAAATGCTTTTTACCTGTTGTAATAGTATCTCCAATAGAGAAAATACCTGGATCAAAAACACCAATGACATCTCCTGCATAAGCTTCATTTACTTCACTACGTTCATCTGCCATTAATTGTTTTGACTGATTTAATTTGATTTTTTTCTTACCTTGATAATGATAAACTTCCATTCCTTTTTCAAATTTACCAGAACAAATTCTAAAGAATGCCATTCTATCACGATGTCTAGCATTCATGTTCGCTTGAATTTTGAAAACAAAAGCTGAGAAATTTTCTTGATAAGGATCAATCACTTCACCATCTGCCATTCTAGGAGTTGGTGGGGTTGTCATATTTAAGAAATGTTTTAAAAATGGTTCAATCCCAAAGTTAGTAAGAGCCGATCCAAAACATACAGGTGATAACGTACCAGCACGTACAGCTTCTAAACTAAATTCATTTCCTGCCATATCTAATAATTCAATATCTTCTTGTAATTTATCATAAAGTTCATCTTCCACATACTCTTTTAATTTTGGATCATCTGCTTTTAAAATTTCTGTTTCAACTTCTTTTTTTCCACCATCTACAGGAATAAAACGAATGACTTCTTGATCATTTCTTTCATAAACTCCTGCAAAACGTTTTCCAGAACCAATTGGCCAGTTAACAGGACAAGTTTCAATTCCTAATTCTTGTTCAATTTCTTCCATTAATTCATAAGGATCTCTTGCTTCTCTATCCATCTTATTAATAAAAGTGAAAATTGGAATATGTCTCATTGTACATACTTTAAATAACTTACGTGTTTGATCTTCGACCCCTTTACTCGCATCAATGACCATGACTGCACAATCCGCTGCCATTAAAGTACGATATGTATCTTCTGAGAAGTCTTGATGCCCTGGAGTATCAAGAATATTAATACAATATCCTTGGTAATTAAATTGTAATACTGAAGAGGTAACTGAAATCCCTCTTTGTTTTTCAATTTCCATCCAGTCACTTGTCGCATGCTTACTATTTTTCTTTCCTTTAACAGTTCCTGCTTGTTGGATGGCTCCTCCATAGAGTAAGAACTTTTCTGTTAAAGTTGTTTTACCAGCATCCGGATGGGAAATAATCGCAAATGTTCTTCTTTTTTCTATTTGTTGTCTTAAATCTTCCATTGCATCCTCCCATAATTTATATTTATTTTTTTATCTTTTATTTCAACAGTACAATTATTACCACAAAATGAACAGAATTACTACTATTATTTAATAAAAAAGAAAGCCCACTCCCTATAATTACCTCTTTTAAATAATATATAATAGAAATCTTTTTTACTAATTAAAAAGTGGGGAGCAATCCCCACAGATCATTAAAATACAAAATTTCCATTTTCAAAGATTTTTACATGACTGCCATCTTCTAAAATACCATCAATCATTAAATCTTCTGTTCCCATCATAAAATCAACATGAACTAAAGAATCATTGACCCCTTTTTCAAACAATTCTTTTTTATCCATATCAATCCCACCTTTAATACATTCAGAAAATCCAATACCTAAAGCCATATGACATGAAGCATTTTCATCATATAAAGTATTATAAAATAATGTTTTTAATTCATTAATTGGTGAATGATAAGGAATTAAAGCAACTTCACCTAAATGTTTACTTCCTTCATCACTATCAATAATTCCTTTTAAAACCTCATATCCTTCTTTAGCTCCAAAATCAATCACTTGACCATCTTTAAAACGTAAATAAAATTCATCAACAATATTTCCACCATAACTTAAAGGTAAAGAACTAAAAACAATTCCTTCTACATCATCCTTATTAGGTGATGTAAAGATTTCTTCTGTTGGTATATTAGGAAAATTGTAAACACCATTTTTTAAATAACTTCCCCCACCAGCAAATAAATAATCATCATTCAAACCAATTGTAATTTCAGTCCCTTTACTATTTTTATAATAAAGTTTCTTTAAATTTAGACCATTTAAATAATTAACACGTTTTTCAAAAGAACGACGATGTTGATTCCATAATTCGACAGGATCATGTTCATCATCAATCTTAGCTGCTTTAAAAATAGCATTCCATAAACTATCTAACGCTTCTTGATTTGACATATCAGGATAAACTTTATTCGCCCATTTTTGCGTAGCTCCACCTACGATACACCAAGCATTTGTCATATTATCGGATAAATCAAAATATGTCTTACATGCCTTTTTAACTGCTCTTTGCCAATTAGAAATCTTTTTAGGTTCAATACCTGCAAGCATTTCAGGATCTTCATCATCAACATAAAGAAAACAAGCATTCATTAACGCATAATCATTTCTAAAAGATGAAAACCAAGTAGGTACGTGATTAAAATCTTCTACTTCCATATTTTCATATTTCATACGTGTGACTTCTTCATCACTATAATGAACAACAACTTCTTTAGCACCTACAAGATAAGCTTGTTTAGTAACCTCTCTTACAAGTTGATAACTTTCAATAGATGCACTAATGACAACGGTTTGTTTTTCTTGAACATTCAAACCTGATTGAACAATTAATCTTGCATATTTTTCTAATTTTGTTTCAAAACTCATTTTTCCACCTCTAATTTATCTAATTCCTTTTGCGCTTCAAGATATCCTTCTTGAAGTGCTAATTGATAATATTCTTTAGCTTTTTCTAAATCTTTAGAAATACCATCACCATAATGATACATATAACCTAGCATAAAGCTTGCTTTTGAATAATGATAATGACTAGCTTGTTGATAATATTGCATTGCTTTATGCTTATCTTCTTTTTGTCCTATCCCATAAAAGAACCATCTACCTAAATGATAAAAACCTTCTCTATTTTGTTTTTGACAAGCTAATAAATAATATTCATAAGCCATCTGATAATCTTTTTCTACATAAATTCCATTTTCTAAATAATAAGCATATTTTACAAGTGCTGGTGAATAACCTTTTTTTGCACTTCTTAAAAGATAATCAAGCATTTCCTCTTTACTGACTTCTATTCCTTGTTCACCATAAAGTGCTAATTGATACAAAGACTGTTCCTCATCTTCTTTTAAAATTGCTAATTTAAAATGTTGAATTGCTTGTTGATCATCGTGTTTTTCTTTAAAATACTGTCCTATTAAATAAGCTGCAACAGGATACTGATCTTCTATTTTAATTAAGCCAGCAATTCCTTTTTCCTTATCCTGTAAAACACCCTTTCCTTCTAAATAACAAACACCTAAATAATAAAACGCTTCTCTTTCTCCAAGATTGGCTGCTTTTTGATAAGCTTCAAAAGACTTCTTTTCATCTTTAACAGTTCCAATTCCTTGACCATAGTAATAAGCCACAGCCAACGTTGATTGTCCATCTCCTTGATGACTCGCTTTTAAATACCAATAAAAACTATTTTTTTCACTTTCTGGATATTCACTATGCATTTCATAAAAATACCCTAAACAAAATTGCGCATTCATATAGCCCATATTCGCTGCTTTTAAATAATATTCTAAAGCTTTTTGACTATCTTTTTCTATCCCTCTACCAAATTCATAACAGGTTGCCATCGCTGTGATTGCTACTTCTAAACCATCTTTTGCTGCTTCTTGATACCAATGAAAAGCTTTTTGATAATTTTCATTGCAACCGTAACCCAAATCATAAAAACGTCCTAATTTATATTTAGCAAGACTATTCCCTTCATAAGCAGCTTTTTCATAATAATGTAAAGCTCTTTGATAATCCTGTCTTGTTCCTTGACCATATTCATAACATTCACCTAGAGCACAAATCGCATCATTATGTCCTAAGGCTGCTGCTTCTTCATAACGTAAAAAAGCTTCCTCTAGATCCTGAATTACACCATACCCATTTTGTAAAAAATAAGCCGTTGAAAATAAAGATCTTGGAAATCCTTCATCGACTCCTAAAGAATAAAGTTCAAAAGCTTTTTCATAATCTTGGTCAACATCTATCCCATATTCATAAAAATAAGCAAGATTACAAGAAGCAACAACATTTCCTAAATCACTTGCTAGACGATAATATGTCATGGCCATTTGATTACTTTGTTTGACCCCTTGTCCTTTTTCATACATATAACCTAACACACATAAACAATCAGAATCTTCACATTCTTCTCCTAAATGGAAACATTCTAATGCTTGATCATATTTTTTTTGGTCATAATAATATAATCCTACTTGATAATATTGATCAGGTGTTAATTCTTCTAAATCTAATTCATCATAATGATGATTATAAGTAAGTGCACATAAATCAATTCCTATCACTTGATGTTCTTCATTTTCTATCAAATATTGTTCAAATTCATGATAATCTTCATAAGTTTCCATCATCATTTGAATGGAATCTACTTGTTGTTGTAATTCATCAATACTTGCATGATGTGAATAAATAGAAATTAATTTAATATAGGCAATTGATTGTTGATAATCATCTTTTTTTACACGAATTAAAGTTTCTAATTCATAATCATTTAGAATTTCATCAATATAATAATGATGAAAAAAAGGTTCATATAAGTGAATTCTTTCTTTCATACCTTCACCCCCAATACAACTTGGAACGTTATTTCTTTTCATTTACTATTCTACTGATTTCATCAGAGAACTTTCCTAAAATAACAGTAACTTTGCCTGTAGCTTGAATAACACCACTTGCACCTAATTCTTTTAAAACATTTACTTTTACTAAATCATCATTTTCTACAAAGAAACGTACTTTACTTCCTTGACTTTGGCTCTCTTTAATATTATCAATACCCCCTAAAGCATGGATTAAAGCTTCTAAATCAATAGGAATATCTTTTAAAGTAACTTCTTTAGGTTTTTTATTTTTTAATACCTTTGCAAAAATAAACCATACTCCAACAATTACAATAATTGCAATTAAAACATAAATAAAATAATCTGACATATCTATTTCCTTTCTTAATAAACATTTTCTTTTATGATATATTTATAGTATACTATAAATCACTAGGGGTGACAAAATGAAAAAATATTTAGATTCTACAATTTGTTGGCCACTTGCCATCATTTTATTTATTCTATGTCTTATTAGTTGTTATACAATTAAATGTGCAGCTGGTTATATTACTTATCCCAATCCTACAGGCTATTGGAGTAAACAACTCCTTTATTATATGATTGGTGTCGGTTTGATTTTTTTAATCAATCGTTTTGGAAATGATCGAATTTATTCGGGAATGTGGATTTTTTATGGAATCTTGATTGTCTTTTTAGTCGGTCTTGTTATTCAAAGATTTGCTATTTATAAATTAGGAATGCATATCATTCCCTTTGCAAAAGATCTAAATGGTGCCACATCATGGTATAACTTTCCAGGATTTTCATTCCAACCTTCTGAATTTATGAAAGTTGTAATGATTATATGTATGTCTAAAACTGTTTCTTTACATAATGAAAAATATTTAATTCATACATTTGATACCGATTTACAGTTAATTGGTCGTGTAGCAGCTATTTCTCTACCACCAATGATTCTAACTTATTTACAAAATGATGCTGGTGTTACTTTGATTATGGCTTTTTCAGTGGTTGTTATTTTATTTGCATCAGGAATTAATAAGAAATGGTATATTGTAGGATTTGCTTGTTTAGCAGTTGTTCTTGTGATTTTTACTTACTTATTTATTTATCGTCAAGATATATTTTCTTCAATTATCACAGGACATAAACTTGATCGTTTTTATGGCTGGGTCGATCCTGAAGGAACTTATCAAAATCAAGGATACCAACTTTATAATGCGATGATGGCTTATGGAACAGCTGGGCTTTTTGGTCATGGATTTGACACAGTGATTATTTCTTTACAAGAAGCTCATACGGACTTCATCTTTTCTGTTATTACTTTAGGCTTTGGATTCGTGGGAGCCATCATTACGCTCATTGCTATACTCGCGTTAGATGTTTGTATTTTGTATGTTGGTTTAAAAGCAACGCACCAAAGCGATAAATATTTTATTGCTGGTATTTTTGGATGTATGATTTTCCAACAATTTTGGAACATCGCTATGATTTTAGGAATACTCCCTATCACTGGTATCACATTACCGTTTCTTTCATATGGTGGGTCTTCACTTTTATCTTACATGATTGCAATTGGAATGTGTTTTGATATCCATCGCCAAACAAGTATCGCTAAATATAATCAAATAGATTAAAGCTGTAACACAAAGTACAGCTTTTTTTGTGCAAATATGTCAATTATGTTAAAATAAATTGAATTGTATTAAGAAACGGAGATTAGTATGACAAAAAAAGAGATGGATCTTCATCAACAAAATCGTTTTTCAATTAAAATCAATAAAATACTTCAAGATAAAAAAGATAACCAACAATTTTTAAAATTAATTGACCCTAAATATATGGGCGTTTATGTCGTTGACTTAAAAAAGATATCTTCCGTGATATTATAGGTCCTTCCTATTTTTTAAAACTTGGAAAAGAACAACATAATTGTTTTTCTGTAACAATGAAACTTTATAATAATCTATATATTAGCGAAAACAATCAACAAAATGTTGCTCAATTTATTAATTACAACACTATTATCGAAAAACTTTCTAAAGATAAAAACATTGAACAAAAATACAGAAAAAAGATGGCACACTCATTAAAATATCTAGTGAACCCTACTCATAAGATCCTAAAGATAAAGATCTTACTATTTGGATGTTTACCAATGAAAATAGTGCAGATGCTGTCTATGGTTCATTAGATGAAGCTAGATGGTCTATGGAATGTGATGAAAATGGAAATGTCCTTTCTATTTGGTGGAATGAAGGAACTTGTCATTTAATGGGCTATGACTACGATAAAGAACACTTTCAAACATTACCTCCATTTACCCATCTTCACGATAAGATTCAACAATTGCGATAAAAGAGGTATTTGGACGACCTCTATTATTTTTTACAACTTTTACAAACATAACATCACCATCCTATACTACACAAAAAGAAATATTAGATACTATTATAAAAAAAGGATAAAAATAAAAAGACATGAACCTAAGATTATATCTTAAGTTCATGCCATTTGGAGATTAACTCTCCTTTTTATAATGTATTTTCTGATGGGTAAAAGGATGAATAAAACTAATTTCAACACTATCCAAATAAAATAAGTAATCTTCATTTGACCCATAAAGAAGATCTCCCACTAAAGGGTGACCAATAGAAGCCATATGTACTCTAATTTGATGGGTTCTTCCCGTTACTAATTTGCATTCTACAAGTGTTTGATTATTTTTATGCATTAAAGATTTATAATACGTCTTAGCATGCTTACCATGATCATCAACAATTCTTTTAATAGAATCATTACTTTTTAAAATAGGTCGATCAATAACGCCTTCCCCTTCTAAAATTCCTTCAACTAAACAATGATAAACACGTTCTACTTGTTTAATATCTTTAGAAAGCAATGCATGAGCTTGTGATGTTTTAGCAACCAACATATATCCTGATGTTTCTTTATCTAAACGATTTACTAAATGAATTGTACTTTTTAAACCAATTTGTTGATAGTAATACATTAATGCATGACATAAAGTATGGCTTTGATATCTTTTAGTAGGAATACAAGGCATTTGGCTTTCTTTATCAATGATTATATAATAGTCATCTTCATAAATGATTTTTAAAGGAATATTTTCTGGTTGAATATTTGAATTTTCTATTGGAAAAATAATTTCTAAACAGTCTCCTTTTTGAAGTAAACATCTTACTGTTTGACTTTTTCCATTGACTAAGAAATTACCTTCCCTTTTAATCCTTTTAATCATTGCTTGACTAATTGGTAATTCTTTCAAATAATCTCTTAATAAAATCGTTTGTTCAATTTGATAACTCATGAATTAATAAATGCCCTTCTTACTCTTTTAATAAAAGACATTTCTTTATATTCAATAAAACGAACATACTTACGCCCAATCGTAATCTCAATACTTTCAACATCCTCTAATTCTAAATGAATATGATCGATTCCAATCAAAGAATGGTTAAAATGATTTCCAACTAATTTAATCGTTTGACTTTCATCTAAAATCAAACTTGAACCTAAAGAACGATATGCATTATGATGAATTCCTGCAACTTCTGTAAGTTGCATCAAAGGAATACCTGGATAAATGATAGAACCACCTAAAGATTTATTATAAGCAGTCGATCCAGAAGGAGTTGAAACACATAAACCATTCCCTCTAAAAACTTCTAATAAAACATTACCAATATACACATGAATAACCTGTGCTTGTAACCCTTGATCTAATCTTAATTCATTTAAAGCATAATATGTTTGAAAAGAGTCTTTTTTATTAATTTTAATTTCTAACATATATCTTTTCATCGTCTTAAATTGTCTAGAAGTCACATCTTTTATAAATTGATCCACTTCATCAATTTGGTAATCTGTATAAAATCCTAAAGTTCCTGTATGTATACCTACAAAACAACAATCAACATTTAAATATTGATGTACAGCTTCTAAAATAGTTCCATCTCCTCCAATTGAAATAACAAGATCTGGATTTTTTTCATCATAAATAAAAAAGTTTTGTAAACTTTCTTTAATTTTCAAAGCTGTTTTTTTAGAAAGATCATCATTTCTAACCATTAATGCATATTTCATCTTTCTTCCCTCCGTATAGATGTATTATAATATATCTAGAGCATTTAAGCAAAGAGGTATCATATGGAACATCTAGAAATTGAATTTAAAATGTTATTAAAAGAAAATATATTTAAAAAAATATTATCTGATTATAAAAATCAAATCAAAGACAGTTATCAACAAACCAATTATTATCTTTTTCATCCTCTATTGGAAAAGAAAAAATACTCACTCAGAATTAGAGAAAAAAAAGGTCATTACGAACTCACATTGAAAAGACCTTCAACTATTGGTCTGAATGAATTAAATATAGATATTAATAAAGAAATTAAAGATGCTATTTTTAATCATCAACATATCAATAATGAAATCTTTGACATTTTAGAAAAAGAAAATATTTATATCAAAGATTTAACATGTGGATATTATTTAAAAACAACACGTCATGATATTATTTTACCCGATGGTGTTTTATCCTTAGATGAAAATGAATATAACCATCATCATGATTATGAAATAGAATTTGAAGTGGAGGATTATGATCAAGGACTTCAAACATTCAAAAAAATCATTCAACCTTATCATTTAGAATATAAACAAAACTGTTTAAGTAAAATCAAACGAATGTTAGAAACATTAAAAAACGAATAAGTCACATACTTATTCGTTTTATATTTCATAGCTTTCCATAAACACACTTAAAGAAACCGGCCTACCATAATAGAATCCTTGAATATAATCTGGCTTTAATAACATAATATGTTCAAGTTCTTCCTTTTCTTCTATTCCTTCAATACAAATCTTAACACCTACGCTATGAGCCATATCCACCATATGTTTTAGCAACATATTTTCATACTCATTTGAAAGTGCATTTTTCATCAATGTTCGATCTATTTTTATATAATCTGGTTTTAAATTATAAAGATAGTGGAAATTAGAACATCCTGTTCCAAAATCATCTAAAGCAAGTAAGATATTTTCTTTCTTTAAACCATTACAAAAATCAATAAAGTTTTTATTAGATTCAATAAAACCACTTTCTGTAAGTTCTATAACCAATTGATTATTTTCTATTTTATAATTTTTTATAATATTTAAAATATCATTTAATGCTGGTGTTTTTAACACTTGAACATAAGACATATTAATTTGTACTTTAATATTTGAAAACATACTTACAGCTTTTAGTGATTGATCTAAAACCCATCTACCTACAGGAATAATCAAATCACTTTCCTCTAATAATGGAATAAATTCTAGTGGTGAAATTTTACCAAATTCATCACATTCAAATCTAAGCAATGCTTCCATACTATGAATCTTTTCTGTTTTCATATCAATAATTGGCTGAAAATAAACTTCAAATCCTTTAAATTGTTGGTTAACTGCTTTATGTAATTCTTTTGTTAATTTATTTTTTCTTAAAAACTCTTGATAAGCTTCCTGCTTAAAAATCGTATATGTATTTTTTCCATTTGTTTTCGATTGATTTAAAGCAAATTCTGTCCATTGCATAATAGAATTATAACTTTTATTAGGATAATCATGAAAATCTAGAATACCTGCAGAAATCGTTAAATAAATATCATAATTAATAGATTCTACATAACGTGTAATACTTCTACGTATTGCTTTATAAAGATCTCTTGCATCTTCTTTACTGCCAACAACATCCATCACAATAAACTCATCAGCGACAATCCTATAAAGTTGTTGATTTTTAGTTAATAACTTTTTAATACAATTTCCAACTTGTTTTAAAGCAACATCTCCATATTTTACACCGAAATTTTCATTAATATTTTTAAAATCATCAATATCAATTCTTAAAATAAAACCTTGATTAATATCTTCATGAATTGGATAAATCAAATTCTTAAAACTCATTTCACCTAACAAACCACTATCATTATCCGCAACTTGTCTTTTTCCAATTTCATTAATACAGCCAATAATAAACTTAACATCCCCATTTTCATCTTTAATTGACTTACTACGGCAATTAATCCAAATAGGTGTACCGTCTTTTCCAATCCAACGATATTGTAAATTATGAAAACTCTTTTTACCTGAAACCATTTTATTCATATCAGATAATAACATTTCTAAATCATCTTTATATACAAATTTTTTATGTGCTGGTAATGAATCACTAAACTCATAGCTTGGTATATTAAATCTTTTCATAGCATGTGGGGAAATAAAATAATTATCTCGATCAATATCCATCACAAATAAATAATCATCAATACATTGATCTAAAATAAGTATAATTTCTTTATACGTCTTTATAGCCTTTGCATCTAATCTATCCATAAATACCCCTTCTTTTTATACTAGTAATAATAATGATAATGATTTTTCTTTTTTAAAAAAGCATTTACAATTAATAAAATAATACCTACAAAGAAATAACTAGCTCCACATATATACATATATTTAATAGAAGTTAATTGAATGGTCATTGTAGAAGATGCCATTGCTGTTAATCCTAAAATTATCGCAAAAGAAATCAAGAATGTCATAATTCCACAAACCATATAACTTACTGATAAACATTTTGTAATCAATCTCTCTTGAACTGAAATAAAAATAAGATAGGCTGTAGAAATAACTAATAAAATAGCACTCACAATAATATGTGTAGAATTTTTAAAGCTATATACTTTCTTTACGATCTTATATGTTTCTCCAGATTGTTCCATCGTATTTTCTACTCGACTTAATACTTTATCTTGTAAACCTTGTAAATCCATTTGATTGATAGCTTGATCATAAAGTGTTGTAAACGTTTCTTTATTTATTGAAGGATTCAAAATAGAATATACCTCATCTTTTTTATCTTCTAAAACTTGCTTTAATAAAGTTTCATCTAGAGTAGATGATTGATTATTTAAAACAGTATCAATATATTCATTAACAAGTTCTTGCGTTTTTTCATCTTGTTGTAAAGAAGAAACAAGTGCTTGACTTTGGCTTTCGTCCATATTCATCATACTTAAAACATTTTGACAAGTATCTTCTAAAGCATTTGTTACAGCCGTTGATTTAACAACTGTTGGTACCATATCATTAATAATCAAATGATTCATAAACAATGAAATTGCTAGATAAAAACATGAACAAATTAAAATAAGTGTCATTATAACTTTTAATATTTTTTTCATATTGTCTCCTAAAAAAGAATCAATCTAATGGCTTGATTCCTTTTCTCTATCCCTTTCATATTCTTTTTTAAAATTCAAACAATCTTTATTACTGAATTGTGGACAACGATCCATATCATGACATTCAGCTAACTTTCTAAGTTCTTTAGGAATAAAGACTCTTATTTCTTCAGCATTGTAACCAACTTGAAATCTTCTTTCATCAATCATAATTGGTCTTTTTAAAACTGATGGATTTTCCTGTATAAACTTAATTAAATCATTGATTTTCATTGAATCAATGTCAATATCATTTTCTTTAATAATTTTGCTTCTTTTGGAAATAATATCATCCGTACCATTTTCACTACGTTCTAATAATTCTCGAAGTTCTGATTCTTTTAATAAAGTAGAAAAAATATTCTTTTCTACATAAGGTATTTGATTTTCATTTAACCAAGATTTTACTTTTCTACAAGAAGCACAACTTGGGGCGGTATATATACGTATCATACAATCACTCCTTTGTAAATAATTATACAACAATTTTAAACTTTGTATATCTTTTTTTAAATATCTTGATTTTTATAGATGAGCTCATTATAATGTTTTTAAAGACTTTGAAGGAACATAAGTAAATTATATTAAATGTTATAGAAAGCTTATGGTTGATGAAAATAAGCCATTGATATAATAGAAATTGGGGTTCTGGAGTTACAAAAGGCACAAGTCTTTTGTCGCTAATCGCGTTAAAATCAAGAGCGTATATTTTATACGAATTAAGGTGGTACCGCGTTTATAACGTCCTTTTTTAAGGACGTTTTTTATTTTAAGGAGGAAAATTTATGAAAAGAATGTTGAGTGGCATCAAGCCAACAGGAAGAGTAACTTTAGGAAATTATATAGGAGCTATTAAACCTTTTGTTTCTTATCAAGATGAATATGAAATGATTGTTTTTGTTGCTAACTTACACAGTATGACAATTTATCAAGAACCAAAGGATTTAAGAAAAAATACAAAAGATTTGATTTCTTTATATTTAGCAGCTGGATTAGATCCTAAAAAAGTCACATTATTTTTACAATCTGATGTTTTAGAACATGCTCAACTTGGTTGGTATTTAGGATGTATGGTGTCAATGGGTGAATTATCACGTATGACTCAATATAAAGATAAAGCAAGCAAACTTAAAAAAGATGAATCTATTGGAGCTGGTATTTTTAATTATCCTTCATTAATGAATGCTGATATTTTAATTTATGATCCAGATTATGTACCAGTTGGTGAAGATCAAAAACAACATTGTGAACTTGCTAGAGATATTGCTGAAAGATTTAATAATCGTTATAGTGAAACTTTCAAATTACCTGAACCACTTGTTCCAAAAGTAGGTGGACGTATTATGGACTTACAAAATCCTACAAAGAAAATGTCTAAATCTGATGAAACAGGTAAAGGATGTATTTATATTTTAGATGATATTAATGTTTCTAAAAAGAAAATCATGTCTGCTGTCACTGATAGTGATAACGCTATTTACTATGATGTTAAAAATAAACCTGGTATTTCAAACTTACTTACTATTTATTCTATTTTAAGTGGTGAATCTATTGATGCACTTGTAGAACGTTATCAAGGTGTTGGTTATGGTCAATTTAAAAAAGATCTAGCTGAAGTTGTAGGTAATGAATTACAAAAAATCCATGATAAATATAATGAAATCAATCAAGGTAACTATATCGATACAATTTTAAATGAAGGTGCTGATAAAGCACGTTATATGGCAAGAAAAAAACTTGCGAAAGTTGAAAGAAAAATAGGAATTACAATTAAGAAATAAGCATTGCTTATTTCTTTTTGTATTCCTTTTTAGTAAATTCATAGAATAGGATTTCATGTATAAATGTATAGCCCTTAGCTATTTTATTTTTTAAATGATTATATTTTTGGATACTTTGTGCATCTTCGATATTTAACTGTCTACATAACATCAAAAAATCATCATAATTTTCCATATAAAGTTCATCAATTCTTTGTTCAATAAATTGCTTTTTTAACCTTTCCTCTCTTGTTAGACCATATTCTTTCATTTCTCCTTCATCATACATTTGATAATGAATATTAGACAGTTCTAAAGCAGCAATCTTTTTATTCATTTTATCACGATCACAAAAATCAAAAACACTTCGATAACAAAGCTTTCCTTGATCATCTGTTTCAATCGCTAAAGCATAATGACCATCTCCTATTGCAAATACTTTTTGACACAACTTTTGATCAAAAATGTGTAAACATCCATAAATAAAATCATGGAGTGTTTTTTGATCTACTTTAAAACATGAAAGTGTTGAAATGATTTCGATATCATCACCATTTGACCATTCATATGGTTCTAATAGTTCTTCATCTTCTTTAACCCAATTAACAATCATTTTCTTCCTCCTTTTTCTTTATTATATGTCATCTCCATTAAAAAAATGTTTTTGTATATTTTTATAATATTTTCATATATAATGGGTGACGAGGTGAAATTATGAGTTTAATTAAAGATATTATTGTCTATGCAATCTTAGGTGCTATTCAAGGTTTTAGTGAACCTATTCCTATTTCAAGTAGTGGACATTTAGTTTTATTCCAAAGTATTTTTGAAAAACTTGGTTTAATGGTTCCACAAATGAATGATGTTACTTTTGAAGTTATTGTTAATACTGGTTCGCTCATTGCTATCATGTTTTATTATCGCCAAGATATTATTCGTTTAATCAAATCCTTTTTCGGGTATATTGCTAAACCTCAAGAAAGAGATGAACTATTACCTGATTTTAGATTTTGTATGTTATTAATTGTTGCTACAATTCCTGCAGCAATTGGTGGTGTTCTTTTTAATGATTATATTGAACATGCTTTCTCTAATCCTAAATTAGTAGGTTGTTGTTTACTTTTAACTTCTTGTTTTTTAATGCTTATTCACAAATTTGGATATAAAGGAAAAAGAACAACAAAAAACATGAATTTATGGGATGCATTAAGAATGGGATTTTTCCAATTACTTGCTTTACTTCCTGGAGTTTCTCGTAGTGGATCAACACTTACTGGTGGAATGCTTGGTGGTCTTGATCAAAAAGCAGCAAGAGATTTCTCTTTCTTTATGTTTATGCCGGTAAGCTTTGGCGCAATCATTTTAAAACTTAAACATTTTTTAACAAGTTCAACTGTCGCTGCATTATGGCTTCCTTATTTAATTAGTTTTATTGTCAGTGGTGTTGTTACTTATTTAGCACTTAATTTATTGTTTAGTATTTTAAATAAAAGAAAATTGAATTATTTTTCTTACTATTGTTTTATAGTAGGAATTATTGCAATTCTTTTCTTATAATATACAAAAAAGAGATTTCAAAAACGAAATCTCTTTTTTAATTATTTTTTAGCGATAACTTCTACTTCAATTAAAGCTCCTTTAGGAAGTTTAGCAACTTCTACAGCAGATCTTGCTGGATAAGGTTCTACAAAATATTCAGCATAAATACCATTTACTGTTGTAAAATCATCCATGTTATCTAAAAAGACAGTTGTTTTAACAACATTTGAAAATGATAATCCTTGGCTTTCTAATAATCCTTTCACATTTTTTAAAGCTTGATGAGCTTGTGCTTCGATTCCTTCTGGCATTTCACCTGTACTTGGTACTAGAGGAATTTGTCCTGAGAAAAAATACATATCCCCTACTTGTATTCCTTGACTGTATGGACCAATAGCTCCTGGAGCTTGATCTGTTTTCACTACATTTTTCATTTTTTAATCCTCCTTGCCATATAATTATAACAAACTCTTCATATATTAAAATGATAAAGTTGTATTTTTTTTATGAAAAAGTATAATTATTGAAAAGGATGTGTTTTTATGAAATATGGATTAGTTTTATCAGGTGGCGGTTCTAAAGGAGCTTATGAATCAGGATGTATGAAAGCATTACAAGAATTGGGATATCATTTTGATATTGTTACTGGTACGTCTATTGGTGCTTTAAATGGGCTACTTGTAGCTCAAGAAGATTATCAAAAGCTTTATGAATTATGGGATACTTTATCATTAGAAAAGGTTTTAAAGCATCCTATTCAATTTGATTTTTCAATTGAAAATCTAATGAACAATTCTTCTAATATAGGTCCTTTTTTAAAGTCCTATCTTGATAAAAAAGGTGCTGATATTGAACCACTTGTTCAATTAATCAAAGGTCTTTATAATGGCAAAAAAGCGAAAAGTTCACCCATCAAATATGGTTTATGCACTGTTGCTTTTCCTTCTATGAAACCATTAGAAATCACAGTAGATGATATGAGCGAAGATAACATTGTAGAATATGCTATTGCTTCAGCCTCATGTTTTCCTGCATTTCCTATTCATTATATAGATAAGCAAGGATATATTGATGGCGGATATTATGATAATTTACCTATCTCTCTTGCTTTAAAAATGGGAGCACAAAAAATTATTGCAATTGAACTCAATCAAGAAGCGACCCATCCCTATTTATTACATCGTGAAAATATCACTTTTATTAGACCGTCTAAGCATTTAGGTGGCTTTCTTGATTTTAATCGAGAGCTATTGGATCAAAGAATACGCTTAGGTTATCTTGATACTTTAAAAACATTTAAAAAATTAAAAGGGCATCGTTTTGCTTTTTATCCTGAAGAAAATATTCAAGAAATAGCTTTATCTTTTCATAATCAAATTTTAAACTATGAAAATCAATACAATCATCATTTACTTACAATTTCTGATGAAACACCTATTCTTGATTTATTAAAAGAAAATACGTATTTAGATTACTTAAAATTAGAAGATTATTTTATCTTAGGTTTAGAACTTTATATGAGTGAACATGATTACGATGATTTAAAGGTTTATCATTTTAAAGATATTATTCAAGACATCAAAAATCAAATTAAACCTGATTTAAGAGAAATAGAAAGAATTGATTTTAAAAATATCGCCCAATCTTTTAAAAATCTCACAAATCATCAAATTCTTAAAAATTACTTATCTTATTTTATAAATAAAAAAGAAGAACATTTAAATTATGAAAATCTTTTCTTAAAAGAATTTGTCCTAGCGATGTTTATTACTTGTGTCTTAAGCTATGAAGTCTCATAGCTTTTTTTGACATCAGTGCTGTTTTTCTATAAACTAGTACTGATAGAAAGTTGGAATATTATGAAAAATATATTAAAAATCATTTTATGTGTTCTTGTTTGTTACATAGCAATCGGACTTGGCTGGATGACAAAAGACATCATTATTCATGAAAACGGTAAAGATGGAATTGCTATCTTAGGATACCATGGTGTCGTAAGTGAACAAGAAAAAAAAGAAAACTATGCATCAAATCCTTATTTTATGTCTATAAGTGAATTTGAAAAACAAATGAAATATTTAGCGGATAATAATTATCAATGCCTATCCATGAAAGATGTTGAAGCCTATTATCACGGAAAAAAAGAAGTATCTAAAAAAGCTGTATGTTTAACTTTTGATGATGGATATAAAAACTTTAACACTATTGTTAAACCTATTATAAAAAAATATAATTTGCAAGCTACAAACTTTGTCATTGGTTATAAAACCAAAACCAATAATCCACTTTACTTACAAACAAATGATTTGAAAAATGATCAATATGTTGAATACTACAGTCATTCTTATGATATGCACCATATTGGCCATTTACCCTATAAAAAGAAAATAGAAACCATGACAACAAATGAAATAAAAAGAGACTTTGAAAAAAACAAAGGCCTTGTTTCAACAGATTACTTTGCCTTTCCATATGGTGTCAGTTGTCAAAATGCGCAAGATTATCTCAAATCAAGTTCTGTTAAACTAGCCTTTAGTTACAATCAAAATAGACATATGACACGCATTGATAAACAATATTTGCTTCCACGTTATCTTATGTTTTCTAATATGCCCTTCCCCCTATTTAAATGGTGGGTAGAATAAAAGAACTATACGAATAAATCGTATAGCTCTTTTAATTGATAATTTTTAAAACATCTTCTTCACTATTGATGTTAAAGATATTTAATGTAAGAACATTTAATTTTTCTAGCGATGTATTTGTGAGTTGTTTTTCTAAAGGACTTGATAAAGTTCCTAGTTTCACTTTAAGCAGTTCTTTTAAAGTATTGAGTTTTCCTTTTTCAAATCCAATAGTTTCTCCTTTCTCCATTCCTTGATTTTCAAATCTTTGAAATAATTGATCCATTGCCTTACACATATTGATTTCATCTCCTTCTGGTAAATCTTCTCTTCTAATATTTGTACGTGTAAATGTAGCTGCCATCATGAAGCTTTCTGTTTCAATTTTACGATTTTCTCTTAATCCTTCATAACTTCCTGCAAACATACTTTGATTAATTTCTACGACATCTCTTAATCTTCGATTCATAAGCTTTCTTGCATCCATTGTTTTAAGGTCGATAACAGGTAGTCTCCAATCATTGATATAAGGTTCCATCTCTGATGGTATACTTTTCAATGTTTCTTTTAATGTTTCTGGCAACTTCCATTCTTCATCTCCCGTATAGAACACAAAGCTTCCTACTGGATAGACTTCTTTTTTACTTTCAACTTGATTGATATAAGTCGTTGCATCATAGTTGAGTATGCGAAAAATCATATTTTTATCAAAAGTACTTTGATGTTCAACTCCGATAATCACATAATCTCCATGAATACTTGCTTTTCTTACCACATCTCGATATCTTTTGATCTCTGTTGGCTTCTCTATATTTCCTGTCAGGGTTGACAGATCATTTTCTCTAGAAACAAGTTCTTCTGGTTTAATGACCTGTCTTCCTTGAAAAAAAGCATAATTACAGAGATCGGCAAAACATTCCTCGTCTCTTAATAACTGTTTACAGGTTGTATCACTTGCATTTCTTATTTGCCTCATTTTTTTACCTCCTTACATGAGTGTTTTATAGTTAGTCATCATCGCTTTTTATCTCTTTTTTAATATTGATGTAAGGAGCTTTCTTAATTTAATTGTATCATAGGTTTAAAGATAATTCGTCTCAAATTTGTCTCAAACTTTATTCACAAATATTTCTTTTTTATTATTTTATCTTTCTATTTTCCTCCTTTCAATGGACAAATAGTCCAAAAAAAGAAGTCCCTTAGGACTTCTTGAAATACGTTTATAAAGTTTTATTTAATCACTCTTACATTAATAATTCCTTTAGCTGCTTCGATACGTTCAATAATATCTTGACGTACATCATCATTTGTATCAATTAATGTATAAGCATAATCCCCACGAGAACGGTTCACCATATTTTCTATATTTAAGTTGTGATCAGCAAATAATTTAGAAATACGTGCCAAGATATTTGGCATATTTTTATTGGTAATACATAGTCTTACTCTTGATTCTCTTGGTTGATTAACAGCTGGGAAATTCACAGAATTTTTAATATTTCCATTTTCTAAGAAATCTTTTAATTCTTGAACAGCCATTTTCGCACAGTTATCTTCACTTTCAGGAGTAGAAGCTCCTAAGTGAGGTAATACAATAATATTATCTTTTCCAATTAATTCTTGTGAAGCAAAATCAGTTATATATTTACTTAATTTACCTGATTCAACCGCTTCTAATAAATCCTCGTTTACAACTAAATCCCCTCTAGCAAAGTTCAATAAACGTGCTCCGTCTTTCATTAATGCAAACTTTTCTTTATTTAACATACCCTTTGTATCTTTAGTACTTGGTACATGGACAGTAATATAGTCACATGTTTTAAATATTTCATCCATATCTTTTGCTTGACGTACATGTTTTGATAAAGCCCAAGCAGAATTGACAGACATAAATGGATCATATCCATAAACTTCCATTCCTAGTTTATTAGCTGCATTTGCAACTAAAACTCCAATAGCACCTAGACCAATGACCCCTAATTTTTTACCTTCGATTTCAGGCCCTACAAAGTTTGATTTTCCTTTTTCTGCTGTCTTTCCTACATTTTCATCATCCTTTAAAGTATTAACCCACTCAATACTTTCAACGATCTTACGACTTGATAAAAATAAAGCACATAAAACAAGTTCTTTTACCGCATTCGCATTTGCCCCCGGTGTATTAAAAACAACAATTCCTTTTTCTGAACATTTTTCAACAGGAATGTTATTGACCCCCGCACCAGCTCTCGCAATCGCTTTAACATTTTTTGTAAATTCATATTCATGTAAAGATGCACTTCTAAGTAAAATAGCATCTTCATTTTCTAACGTTTCCCCATATTCATAATCTTCATTAAAATAATCCAATCCTACTGAAGATATTTTATTCATCAATTTAACCTTATACATACTTGACTCCTTATCGATTATTTTCTTCAAATTCTTTCATAAATGCGACAAGTTTTTCAACACCTTCATATGGCATTGCATTGTAAATAGAAGCACGAATTCCCCCTACAGAACGATGACCTTTTAAATTTGTCATGCCTGCTTCGATACTTTCTTTAACAAACTTCGCATCTAAATCTTTATTTGGTGTTGTAAAAGTCACATTCATAAGTGATCTATTTTCTTTATCACTATGTGCTTTATAGAAAGTCGATTGATCTAAATAGTCATAAACTAATTTAGCTTTCTTTTCATTTCTTTCTTTTATAACTTCTAATCCACCTAAAGAATCAATCCATTCAAGAACAAGTCCTAAAACATAAATTGCATAAGCTGGTGGTGTGTTATACATTGAATCATTTTTGATCATCAATTTATAATCTAATAAAACAGGTGTTGTTTGGGCAACATCTTGAAGTAAATCTTCACGAATAATTGCTACTCCTAATCCAGCAATTCCCATGTTCTTTTGAGCACCCGCATAAATCATCCCATATTTACTTACATCTACTGGTTTTGATAAAATATTAGATGACATATCCGCAATAATTGGTACGCCATTTGTTTCAGGAACATATTTCCATTCTGTTCCATAAATTGTGTTATTGGCACAGATGTGTAAGTAAGATGCATCTTTAGATAAATCTAATTCATCTTGTGTTGGAATATGTTTAAAATCATAGCTACTACCATCATAAACAATATGAATATCCCCATATTTTTTTGCTTCTGCAGCTGCTTTTTTACTAAAAGCACCTGTAATCGCATAATCAGCTTTCCCATTCTTTAAAAGATTTAAAGGAACCATTGAAAATTGTTGAGTTGCTCCCCCTTGAATAAAAACAATTTTATAATTGTCAGGAACATTCATCACTTTCTTTAATAATCCTTTTGTTTTTTCAAAGATATCTAAGTAGGAAGAGGATCTATGACTCATCTCCATTACAGACATACCACTGCCTTCATAATTCAACATTTGTTTTGCTGCTTTTTCAAGTACAGCAACAGGCAACATTGAAGGACCTGCTGAGAAATTGTAAACTCTTTTTTCGGTCATATATAAAACCTTCCTTTCTTATTTGTATTGCTAACATTATATTGTATACAATTTTGTTTGTCTAGCGAAATTGTATAAAATCATACAATTTATAATTTATTATCGAAGAGATAAAAAAATATAAGCAAAAAGACAGATTACTCTGCCTTATATATATGCCAAACAAAAAGAATCATGCCAATCATTAAAGATACCATTGCCACAATCAAATAAGAATCAATACTTATAGATGAAATAGGAATATTTAACATCTTAATATAAAAAGATTTTGATATTTCAATTAATCCTATCATCATATAATCAATCAAGCCTTTTACTAAAAGAACTATTGAAAAAACCAAAGAAAAACCTGATTTATTTAAATTATATAATCTAAAAAAACATAACAATATCCACAATAAAATAATTATTCTAAAAAATATTGATTGCATAATCGAATAAATAAAAACAAAGATTTTTGAAAAATAACTTAACTTATTTTTCATACGATGAATCATTTTATTCCAAAACTGATTTTGTTTTAAAATATTCATAATTTGTTTTTCTTCAATAGATATATTCAATTCATCTTTGATCATTTTTTTACATGATGTAGAAAATTTTTGTAATTCTTTTTGATCTAATTTTATTTTATTTTTATTGGTATTTCGCATAGATTGATCAAAAGCATATCTATTTAATTGATAAAGAGCATCACTCTTTTTTATTTTATTTTGTAACTGATTTATTTGTTGAAAATTTGCATCTGTTTCTTCGTCTATAATTAAATCAATAATTTGATTGACAATAAGTGAATTAATATAATTATCACTGATTGTCTTTACACAAATTGTTTGAAATGTCATGGAAACCGTTAGTAGACACATTAAAACGACAACAACAATACAAGTTTTTAATTGTCTCTTTTTTTGCATTAAACTCACCTTATTTTTATTATACCTAATAATACAAAAAAAGAAACTGTTCTTTAAAGATGTAAAAAACAATTTCTATCATGATGATTATAAATCCCAATTGCTTCTAAATAAGAATAGATTGTAATACTTCCTACAAATGACATGCCTTTTTTCTTTAAATCCTTAGAAATTTGATCTGATAACGTACTCGTTGTTTCATTCTCTTTTTTTTCATAAATAATTTTATCATTTGTATAAGCCCATAAATATTTAGAAAAAGAACCATATTCTTTCTGTATTTCAATAAATATTTGTGCATTTTTAACTGCCGCTTTAATTTTTCTAGAATTACGAATGATTTTTGGATTATTCATTAACTCATTTATTTTGCAATCATCATACATTGCTATTTTATTAACATCAAATTGATCAAAAGCCTCTTTAAAAGCTTCTCTTTTATGTAAAATAGTGATCCAAGAAAGCCCTGCTTGAAATGTTTCTAATAAAAACATTTCATACAATTTTTGATCATCATAAACAGGTTTTCCCCATTCATGATCATGATAATCAATATAAAGAGGATCATCATTGACCCATGAACATCTATGCATTTTTAACCTTTCTAAAATCAGTTAATTCAATTTGATACTCTTTAAGCCAATCTTTTAACCATGATGAACATAGAAAATCACATTCCATTGCCCTAATAAGCGTAAAAGATGAATGTGTTAGAATATATTGATCTAAATACCCTGGATGGAAAACCATCACGGATACATCATGATTTCTAATAAATTCTAAACTGTTTTCAATATATTCTTTTGGATCATAAAGCATTTGTTCATTAAGCTTGGCCATTGCAATACCATAAATATTATTTTCTTTTTCAAACTCTTGATCAAATAAAACATTTTCATAAAAAAGACCATATTTTTTAGCCACATTTCTTAAAGCTATAAAAAAGTTTTGTGAAATAACAGCATGACATTCAAAATAATCAGGATCTTTTCCAGTGATTTCTTTAAAACGTAAATATTGTGCTTCAATTTCCATCTCAGCTTCTTCAATAACTACTGTATCTTCTTTTCTACTTCTAATTTCTCTTGATGAACAAAATTCACCATTTTCTTGAACTAAAGATGGTATAAGCTTAGGATCAGTTAAGGGTCTTCCCGCACAAATATTTGTATGTTGCCCTAAAGCAATATCAAAATCTTTTACAAGTTCATACCCATGGTTTGCATGTTCCATATTTGTCATCATCCCAACACTTGTAATAACACCCTCTTTAACTGCTTTATAAATTCCTAAATTGACTGCTTCACTAAATCCTAAATCATCAGCTCTCATAATCAATTTCATACTTTTGTCTCCTTTTCCTATCTTTAAGATAACTTTTAGCTTTCGCATATGTTTTTATATTTTTTTCTTTAATTATTCTAATATGTTGAATAACATCTTTATTTAAAACAATACTTCTTTCTTTATGATAAGGATTAATGATAATTCCATCAAGTTTATCTTGATTTAAACACATTCTAGAATAATCATCAAAACTATAAACTGAACCTTTTTTATTTTTACATTTTTGATCTTTATTCATTTCTAATTGACTTGTATAAATTGGATAATATTTTTTATCATTTATTTGATAAATAGGAAAATCTTGATAATCAAATACAGCTAAAAAATAAGCTCTTGTCGCAAGTTGTTCAAATAAAATATCTAAATAATCATAGTGTTGACGATTAACTTGGTCTAATAAAAATTGAAGATAAGGATTATAAACTTCTTCTCTTGAAGTTGCTAAATGATTATTTTTATTCGTAAAGATATACCCTTGATCTATTTCTTCTTGAAAACGTTGATCAATCAATAATGCATAATAATTTTGCTTAGAATCTACTTCTATCCATTCTTGAATCTCTACTTTTTCTTCATAACCATAAGGACCTATCAAAAATAAAGAATCTAATTTTTGTATAATTCCATCAACTATTCCTAAAACAAACAATTCACCATTTTTATGTTTATAAATTCCTTCAACACAAAAAGAAAAGTACTCCTCTTTTTCAATTTTACTTTCTTTCTTAAATAATTTCATAGCATCACACCCTTTAACTATTATATTTATTTTATTTGTATTTTACATGAACTTTAGATACGCTTTTAAAACTTTTAAATGGGCAGTTGATAAAGGTAAAGCCTCTATTTCCTCTAAAGTATACATTCCTTCTATTTCATGTTCTAAAACAAAATGATAAACATGCATAAACCATGTACGATGACTAAAAACATGTTTAATATCTTTAATATGTGCTTGAATTATTAAATCTTGATGATACTTTTCTTGAAAAGAAGAAACAAAACTATAGGGACTTTCAACATCATATTGTACAAAACCATAAAAATTTTCTAATAATCCTCCTGGTGGATTTTGAATAAGTAAATATTTATCTTGATAAGTGATGATTCCTGTAATATAACTTATCTCTTGTTTTTTTATTTTTTTTATATTAATAGGTAAAACATCCGTTTGTTTATTTTTAAAAGCTAAACATTCTTTTTGAATCGGACAACGAGAACAAAGTGGATGGACAGGTTTACAAATCGTTGCTCCTAAATCCATCATTCCTTGATTAAAAGCAGAAGCATCTTGATTTAAAATCAATTCTTGAACTATTTGATAGATTTTCTTTTGTACTTTTGTTTCTGCTATATTTTCTTTAAGCAAATAATAACGACTGATAATTCTTAAAACATTGCCATCTACAGCTGGAACTTGTTTTCCATAAGCAATTGAACTAATAGCACCGGCAGTATATTCTCCAATTCCTTTTAAAGATAAAATATCATTATATTCATAAGGAAATTTCCCTTGATATTTTTCAACAATTATTTGAGCACTTTCATGTAAATGCTTCGCACGTCGATAATATCCTAAACCTTCCCACATTTTATAGACTTCTTCTAAAGAAGCACTGGCAAGTGCTTCAATTGTAGAAAAGTTTTCTAGAAAACGCTCATAATAAGGGATAACTGTTTCTGTCGTTGTTTGTTGTAACATAATTTCACTGATCCAAATATGATATGGATCTTGGTCTTTTCTCCAAGGAAAGTCTCTTTTATTTTGTTGATACCATTGTATTAATTGTTTTTGCATTCTTTTCACCTTTATTTATTTTAAAGGATATTATTTCTTTTGAAAAGAAAAATATGGCTTTCGCCATATTTAAAGTAACATTAATAATGTTCCACCAACAAGAATCAAAAATCCAATTAATAATTTCTTATTTAATTTTAATAAAAGACCACCTTTCTCATACTAAGCAGACAAAAATTGTTTTTCATAAGCAAGTACAGAATTTGTTATTTGTTTAAAAGTAACAGGTGTTGACATACTAATATACTTTTTCACTTTATCCATAATTCTTTTACCTGAATATCGATGATTTATTCTCCATTCTTGTTCGGATAAGAATAATGGTAAATCACGTTTTTTAACTAATCTATATAAGTGATTGATATTTGATTGAATATTTCCTATAAAAGTATTCAATCACTTTAATTTATGATTTTCCTTTGTATAATCTACAACACTGTTTTCTAACTGTGCTAATTTATTTAAGCAAAAAAATGCTTTATCTCTATCACAGTTGATTACTATAGTTGGGTCAAACAAACATTTTTCTTTGAGATATTCTTCGATAGGTTCACCTTTATAGTTCGTTAAAGTATGAAGCTTAACATATTGGGGATAGTTGTTATCTTCTAAAGTAGACAATATTAAAAGCGTTGGTTGCTTATTTTCAGAGTCTTTCCCACGTTTTCCTTTATGATGTCCACCAATTTCAAGAATATCGATTTCATAAAATGAGCTTTGTAAAATCTTAGAATTATTACTTTCAGCCATCAAGATTCTACATTTTTTACTAAATTTACGTGCAGTTTTCACATTAGCATCCACGTAATTAGCCAATTGATTTCCATTAACTCCATTATTGGAATTAAAGAAAACATATAAGCCAATAAGAATTTTAAGCAAAGATAGATTAGAATCCTGAAAAATAGTATTAGCTAATAAAGAATGTTGATGTCCACATTTTTTACAAATGAGGAGATAGCCATTCTTAACATTCTTTCTTTTGACTAAGTAATAATCATGACAATCACATTTATCGCAAGACAAGCCAGTAGGCCATTTTAAATTCAAAAAGAAATTAATTTGTCGATCTTCTTGACCAAATTGATTAATAAAGTCAACTAAAGAAATTTTTTTAGGTTTTACAGTACTCTAGTTATATCCTCAACTTTCTATTTTGATTACAAATATATTGTAGAACAAAATAGTAAATGAAGCTGCTTATTCAACTCTTTTAACACCTAAATACTGTAGTTATGAGAAAAGTGGTCTTTTATTTAATATTTTAATATACAAAAAAATCTAACATTTGATTGTTAGATTATTTGATACCGTGTGTTGTATTTTCATCATAATGATATGTATCAACCATTTGATGAACTTCTTTTCTAATATTACTATCTTCATCATAAGCCACTTGATAAAGATGATCTAATTGATCAAAGAAATCATGAGATAACTCAATAGGTTTACCAATATGAATCATCTTATTAGGTGTTGTTTGCATACCTTCTTCTTTCATCAACATTTCTTCATATAACTTTTCACCAGGTCTTAGACCGATAAATTTAATTTCAATATCTACATCTGGCTCTAATCACGATAATTTAATTAAGTTTTTAGACATATCTAAAATCTTAACAGGTTTTCCCATATCTAAGACAAAGATTTCCCCACCATGAGCATACGCTCCTGCTTGTAATACAAGCGAAACAGCTTCAGGAATCGTCATAAAATAACGAATAATATCAGGATGAGTAATAGTAATTGGCCCTCCATTTTGAATTTGTTTTTTAAATAATGGAATAACTGATCCATTAGATCCTAATACATTTCCAAAACGTACAGCTACAAATTCTGTTTTTGATTTCTTATCAAATGATTGAACAATCATTTCACATAATCTTTTTGAAGCACCCATAATATTAGTTGGGTTAACAGCTTTATCTGTTGAAATTAAAATAAACTTTTTAACTCCATATTGATCTGCAGCTTTAGCAACATTTAAAGTTCCAAAAACATTATTTTTAATTGCTTCATGTGGTGCATCTTCCATTAAAGGTACATGCTTATGAGCTGCTGCATGATAAACAATATCTGGATGGTAATAAGCAAATAAATCATTGATCTTATTTTGATCTCTAACAGAAGCAATCATTGTTTCTAAATTTAATTTAGGATATTTACGTTGTAATTCTAATTGAATATCATAAGCATTATTTTCATAAATATCTACAATAATTAATTGTTTAGGATGACTCTTAGCAATTTGTCGACATAACTCACTACCAATAGATCCTCCACCACCAGTAACCATGACAACTTTATCTTGAACATATCCCATAATTTCTTCTAAGTTTACTTTAATAGGATCTCTTCCAAGTAAATCTTGAACTTCTACATTTTTTAATTTTTCTAAAGTAATTTCATCATTTAAGAATTGATAAATACCAGGTAATTTTTTTAATTTACATTTAGTTTCTTTACAAATATTTAAAATTTCAGAAACTTCTTTATCATCAATAGAAGGTAAAGCAATATAAATTTCATCTACATGATATTTTTCAGCTTATTGCAAGATTTCATTTCTTCCTCCAACAACAGGTACATTATGGATTCTTCTTCCTTTTTTAGATAAATCATCATCAATAAAACATACCACTTCTTTATTGATTTTTGGTGTAACTAATGTTTCTCTTAAAATCTTTTCACCAGCTGAACCAGCACCAATAATCATGACACGACTTTCTATATGTTCTCCTCTACCTAATAAATGGTGTCTAGTAGCATATAATCTTAAAAAACGATATCCAAATCTAGCTCCACCAACAAGCATAAGCAAGATAAGTAAATAAAGGAACACCGTACTAATAGGTGGTGTCACCGGACAAATCGTACATAAAATACAATAAAAAATCGTACTTAAAACTGATGCTATAATAACATTTAATAATTCATTGACAGAAGCATATCTCCATAAACTGTCATATAATCTTAATAAGACAAAAAAGATTAAGCTACTTACAATTAAACCACTTAATAAATAATAAGAATATCGTAAAAAGCTTAATTCTATATGACCATTATAAGCAATAATAGATGATAAAAAGAAAGCAATAATGACACTTAAAATATCAAAAGCAACTAAGCAAGTTTTTTCTTATTAAAATCTGACTTCTTTTTTTTGTCATAAAATTTCCTTCCTTAATTTTTGACATTTTTATTTTCGCTTTCTAAGCAGAATAATAAAACATTAACTATAGTCATTATAATGTCCAAAATAAAAATAACAATAATTATTTTGTTCTTTTTACTAAACGACATTATTTGACACTCAACGACACTATCATTCATTTTTTTGTATTCAAATACTACCATATCAATATTCTTAATACAATTCATTTCTATTGATTTTTCAAACTAATTGATAGATAATATCAATTAGTATTGGAGGAGATTTCATGTCTTTTATTGATATACATGGTCATTATGCTTGGAATATTGATGATGGTATGCCATCTTATGAAGATGCAAGAAAAGCTTTAGAGCTTGCTAGAGAAAATAGAATAAGTGCAATCGTTGCTACACCACATGTAACTCCTGGTGTTCATACTAAAGATGATATTCATGATTTTATTCAAAGAATTGATGATTTAAGAATGCTAGCAACTGAATATAATATTGATATATTAGATGGCTGTGAATTATTTCTTAATCATGATTATCAAAAAGCTCTAGATCAAAATCTTTTTATTCCTATCGAAAACACACAATATGTATTAGTAGAATTTGATGTACGAAAAGAAATAGGAAATGAACAAGAAATAGAAGAAAGATTATATGATGTACAATTTAAAGGTTATACTCCTATTATTGCTCATGTTGAAAGATATTTTAAAAATGGACTAGATATTGAAAGAGTAAATGGTTTTATTGAAAGTGGTTGTATTATTCAAGTAAATGCTTCAAGCTTTTTAGGATATCATGGTAAACAAGCTAAAAAAATAGCTTTTCAACTATTAGATGAAGGCTTGATCCATGTAATTGCTACAGATACGCATCGAGCTACTGGTTCTCGAAAACCTTGTTTAAATAAAATATTTTATTTACTTGAAAAAAATATAATTATCATGCTATTCATACTTTAATGTCAGAAAATCCTTTACATATTTTAAAAAATGAATGGTTAGAACCGGTCTATGCAAGAGAATCATTTTTTAAAAAATTAGCTAAAAAACTTAAATCTAAATAATTCAAAAGGAGTCAACAAAGACTCCTTTTATTTATTCCTATAAAAAATTAAAAAGTAAGCGTCAATTTATAAGCATAGAATAAAAGAAGTTTAACAACTTTTATTGTTTAAACTTCTTTTGTAATTTATTAAAATACTTTTTTCTTTTTTAAGATAATAATTGCTAGTAATGATACCAAACATCCGATTGTAAGTAATTCAACTGGTGTTTGATCACCTGTTTTTGTACTCTTTTGAGTTGTATTTTTGACAACAGTCGTCGTAACATTATTTGTTTTATTGTTTGCATCATCTTTTTTATCAGTCGTTGGTTTTTGATTTGTATTGTCGTCTTTAGAATTATCTACTGTAAATGTTGTTTCAACATTTCCTAATGTAGAAGTAATTTTAATAGTATATTCTCCATTATCTAATGTTTTTAAATATTCTTCACTTAAAATAATGTTTACTTTGTTAGAAACATTTTCAATTGTATAGTATTTTGTATCTAATTCTTTACCATTAACAAATACTTTTAAAACATTTTCTTTAGAAACATTCATTGTAATTTTCAATGGTTTTGAATCTTTAACATCATATTTACTATTTTCACCAGCAATAATTTGTGCTCTTTCTTGAACATTAATTAAAGCTGTTCCAACTTTACCATCAATTTCTGAATATTTAACACTTACTTCTTTTGTATCTTTTGTGATTTTTTCTTTTGGATTTTCAAATACCCAACCTTCAGGTAATTTAATTGTATCTAATGTATCACCAACGAAACCATTTAATTCTAATCCAGATTTTTCTAAATCTTTTTCGAAAACTCTTTCTTCAACTGTAAGTAAAACTTCTCTTCTTGTTCTTGCCTTTGTTGTATTTCCTTTTTCATATACTGTGTAATATAAATTATATGTTCCTGGTTTTAATGATTTTAAGGCTTCTTGATCATCTTTACCTGTACATAATAGTGATACATGTGTATTTCCACCAACATTTGTGAACATTGGTTCATCATTAATAGAGTAATCAACAACAGTTCCTTCATCAACAGTAATACCTGCTAATAAATCTGGCATGTCTCCTTCTGTCATCGTAACATCTTTTTCACCACTAATTTTATAAGCATTTGCATAGAAAGTATCCGCATCTTTTTGTTGTTGTTCATTTCTAGCATAGCGAACATAATCTACTTCAAATTTTGTTCCTGCTAAGTTTTCACCTGCAGCACCAGGCCAAGCTCCACCTAAAGCCAAATTAAATTCAATATATTGCGGTCTATCGATACATTCTAAAGCTCTTTGATCATCACTATAATCAACTGTTCTTACAATTTGATCATCTACATACCATTCAATTTTTCCTTTTGACCAATTGATTCCAAAAACATGATAATCATCATTAAAGATACCACTTGGTAATGTATAACAAGTACCATGTCCAGCATACTTTCCATCATCTTCACCATTAGTACCATAATGAAGTGTTTGATAAACTTGTTTATTACCATTAACCCCACCAGCAGTTCCATTACCAATTAATTCCATGATATCTATTTCACCACTATCGGGCCATCCAATACCTTGAGCAATGTTACCATCTAAATGAAAATCAGAACCTAAGGTCCAAAACGCTGGAAATACTGCTTGACCTTTAGGTAATTTAGCTTTCATTTCAATTCTTCCATATAAGAATTCTTGTTTACCATGAGTTCTTACACTTCCTGAATCATAGATAACTTTTCTCGTAGTATCTCCTTGTGTTACTTCATATTGATCTTCTGTTTTTCTATTTGTTGCTTTAATAACTAAATTTCCATCTTCAAGATAAACATTATCTTTACTATTTGTATAATGTTGTTGTTCTAAACCTCTTATATGACCTAATTCATAACCCCAATTCTTTTTATCTAATTCACTTTCATTAAATTCATCAGCCCATACAAGATTATAATTTTCATCTTCATTTGTCACTTCTGTTAAAGAAACATTATCAACAAATACTTTTCCTTTGTATGTAGCATCACTTGTTGATTCAGTCCATTTCATAAAACAAACTGTTAAATCAGTAGAATTTTTACCATTAAAAATACTTTCTTGGTCTCCTGTATCGATATCTAATTCAATATCTTGATATTGTCCTTTATTTTCTTCTGTACATTTTACTGTAATTTCATTGTTATTTACAAGATATTGTGCATTCTTTTTTAAGTTGACAAACATTGTTTGTCCTACTTCTGTTAATTGCACTTTTGCCTTTAGTTTATATTTTGTATTTTTCTTTAAATTAACTGTTTGATAAATATTAGCATTTCCATTATTTTCTGGTAAAAAACCACACCAGCTTCCTTCATATGAACATCCTGGCCATTTTGTAAATCTTGCATTTGTGACTTGCCATGATGTACGGCTATTTATTTCATAGCCAGATGAAGGATTTGTTCCATTTTCAAAAGAACCATTTTTAATAAGTTCTCGATCTAATTCAATTAAATCTTGTTTACCATTAGGTAAAACAGTAAGTATAACTGTTCTTCTTGTTGATGGTTTTGTAGAATCAGTACTACTTCTAGCTGTATAGTATAAGTTATATTTACCCGGTTTTAATTTCTTTAAACTTTGTTTATCATTTTTACCTGAACAAACTAAATCAACAGAAGTAAGTCCACCTTTTGATTTAAATGAATATTCATTATCAATTGAATAATCTAAAATACTATCCTGATCAGAAGTCACACCTTCTAATAAATTAGGTGTTTCACCTTCTGTCATTGTCACATCATGTTCACCATTGATTTTGATTGCATTTTCATAGTATTCCTTAGAATCTGCTTTTTGTTGAGCATTTTGACCATAATAAACATAATCAATTTCATATTTTTGCCCTGCAAGATTATCTCCAGCATCTCCAGCCCAGTTTCCACCAGTTGCTAGATTCATTTGAATATATTGTGGTCTGTTAAAACATCTTTTATATTCTTCATTATTGCTATAATCAATAGATCCTACAATTTTATTATCAACATAAAATTCCATTTTATTTTTAGACCAATTAAGACCAAAAATATGATAATCATCATTAAAGATGCCTTTTGGTAATGTATATGTTGAAATAGATTTTGAATGATCTACATCTGCAGCTGAACCAGCATGTAAAGTTTGATAAACTTTCTTATTGCTTTTTCCATTTAAGTCTTCATTTTCTGCACCAATCATTTCCATGATATCGATTTCACCGCAAACTGGCCACGAAGCACCTTGTTCACTGCTAATTCTACCATCTAACGTAAAATCTGAACCTAATGTCCAAAAAGCAGGGAAAGCACCTTTTCCTTTAGGAAGTTTTGCTTTCATTTCAATTCTTCCATATAAAAATTCTCTTTTCCCATGAGTTCTAATACTTCCTGAATTATAAATAACTTGTCTATTGCCTCTAGGATTTTTATATTGATCTTCTTTATCTCTATTAGTTACTTGTAAAACTAATTGTCCATCTTTTACATAAACATTTTCTGGATCATTTACATAATGTTCTTGTTCAACACCTCTTATTGAACCTAATTCATAATCCCAATTTGAAGTATCTAATTGACCTTTATTAAAATCATCAGCCCAAACCATTTCATATTGATCATCTTCTGAAGCATTGCTTACTTCTTTAACGGATACATCATCGATCCATACTTCTTCTTGAATAATATCTTGGTTACCATTTTCTTCTGTCCATTTAATAAAAGCAATAGATCCAGAAGTATTATCACCTGAATTAAAAGTATATTCTATATCTTGATATTGACCTGCTTTATCTTCTGATGAAGAAATCGTCGTTTCAATCTTTTTTCCATTATTATCTTTTAATCCTGCACTTAATTGACCATTTTTTACTGCTAAAAATACTTGACCTTTCGCATTAGAAATTTTTACTTTTCCTTTAACAACATAATCTGTATTTTTCTTAAAACTTACTACTTGATAAACTGCTGCATTATTAGAATTTGATGATAACTTTCCATAATAATTTCCATCACTTTCTCCAAATGTACCTGTTCCTGTTTTTTTCCATGAACCACCATTATTATCAAACCCACCATTTGTAATTAAATCACTTTTACGTTCTAATTCGATTAAATCATGTTCATGTGCAACACCTGTTTCTTGACTTGGTGTTTCAGCAAAGATCGTTGCTGAATACGAACTAAGCATTGACATTGATGTCAATATTGATAAAACAACTTTACTTATTTTTTTGTTTTTCATAAAATTTTCCCTTTCTCTTGTTGTTACCGCTTCCATTAGAGTATTATCGCATAATTTTAGTAAAAGTCAATCTATTATTTATTATTTATAACTATTTTTTTACTAAAATAAATTCTAATGGGCTATTTTATAAAATTTTATATCAAATAAGTTCGATTGTTCTTTAGTAAATACATTATATTTTTATTTTCTTTTAGTAAAAAAGAACTCCCGTTTGGAAGTTCCTCTATATTATAATTCTTCACCATTAGAAGCAATAACTTTCTTATACCAATCATAAGAATCTTTTTTGCTTCTTTCTAATGTTCCATTACCTTCATTATCTCTATCTACATAGATAAATCCGTAACGTTTTTTCATTTCACCTGTTGTAAATGAAACACAGTCAATACATCCCCAAGGAGTGTATCCCATTAAATCAACACCATCTTCTTCAACAGCTTTTTTCATTTCTTCGATATGAGCTCTTAAGTAATCAATACGATATGGATCATGGCATGAACCATCTTCTTCTTTAACATCAATTGCTCCAAAACCATTTTCTACAATAAATAATGGTTTTTCATATCTTTCATAGAACATATTTAATGCATATCTTAATCCTTCTGGATCAATAGCCCATCCCCAATCTGATTCTTTAATATATGGGTTTTTAACTGAATGTTCACTTGAACCATCTGTTGATTTTGAAACATCTTTTGTGACTGTTGAATCTACAACATTTGTCATATAATAACTAAAGCCAATATAATCAACAGTACCTTCAGCTAATGCTTTTTTATCTTCTTCAGTGATATCAATATTGAATCCTTTTCTTTCAAACATTTTTAAAGCATAAGCAGGATAATGTCCACGGCATTGTACATCGCAGAAGAAGAAACGATTATGCATTTGTTGTTGTGCTAATACTTGATCAGCTGGACGACAACTAAATGGATAAATTGGAACCATTGCAATCATATTTCCAATTTTGAAATCAGGATTGATTTCTTTACCAATTTTTACTGCTTTAGCAGATGCTACTAACGTATGATGTCCACAGATATACATTGCTTCTTCTGGATTATCATAGTTTCCAAAATGAGCTCCACTGTTTGTCCAACCAAAGATATCGTTTTTAAAGTTCATTTGGTTATTGATTTCATTGAAAGTCATCCAATATTTAACTTTGTTTTTATATCTTTTGAAACATACTTCTGCAAATTTAACAAAGAAATCAATTGTTTTACGGTTCATAAATCCACCGTATTCTTTAGCTAAATGATAAGGCATTTCAAAATGTGATAATGTAATAACAGGTTCAATACCATATTTTAATAATTCATCAAAAACATCATCATAGAATTGTAATCCTTCTTCATTAGGTTCTTCTTCATCCCCTAATGGGAAAATTCTTGTCCATGCAATTGATGTTCTAAAACATTTAAATCCCATATCCGCAAACATAGCGATATCTTCTTTATAATGTCCATAAAAATCAATTCCTACATGATTAGGATAATATTTACCTTCTACCACACCATCAGTGATTTCTCTAGGTACACCATGTGCTCCTGCTGTCATAACATCCGCTACAGAATATCCTTTAGAAGTATTTAATACTCCTCCTTCAAATTGGTGAGCAGCTAACGCTCCACCCCATAAAAAGTCTTTTTGTAAAGCCATATACTACCTCCGTCTTCTTTTTTATCATTATACCATAAGGTTATAAATCTATAAAATATTCTCTTATCATTTAAACCAACATTTACAAAAATCAGCTTATAAAAGTAATCATTGTAAATAATATTTACAAAAAAAGCCAGAGAATATTCTCTAACTTTTAGCCCTCGAGAATATCCCAAGGTTTTCTATCAATGATTGTGAGTATATTTTGATATCCTATAAATTAGAATACCCCATTAAATCTTCATCAACTGCACGTGCCACTTCACGTCCTTCTCTAATTGCCCAAACAACTAAAGATTGACCTCTCCGCATATCACCAGCAACATACAATTGTTTTTGATTTGTTTGGTAATTTTCATCTGACACATTTCCTCTTGGTGTAAGTTTTACATCAAAAGCTTTAGCAACATAATCTTCGCAGCCTACAAATCCTGCAGCAATTAAAACAATATCTGCATCTAATGTTTTTTCGCTTCCTTTAACAGGAACCATTTGCATGCGACCTTCTACTTGTTTTGATTCAAGTGAGACAATAACGACTTGTTTTACATTTCCTTTATCATCTTTAATAAACTCTTTAACAGTTGTTTGATAAAGACGAGGATCATGTCCAAAGACAGCAATAGATTCATTTTGTCCATAATCTGTCTTTTTCACACGTGGCCATTCAGGCCATGGATTTGAATCCAAACGTTCATGAGGTGGTTCTGGCATCATTTCTAATTGAATAACTGCTTTACATCCTAAACGAATAGCTGAACCAACACAATCATTACCAGTATCTCCACCACCAATAACAAGTACATTTTTACCTTTTGTTTCAACAAAAGTTTGATCTTCTAATTGACTATTAAGTAATGATTTAGTAATTCCAGTTAAATAATCAACAGCAAAGTAAATACCTTTAGCATCTCTCCCTGGTGCTTTAATATCTCTAGCTTTTTTACTACCACAAGCAAGAATAACACGATCAAATTCTTTATATAATTGTTGAACTTGTTTTTTATTTTCAATACCGGCATTTGTTTTAAAAACAACACCTTCTTCTTCCATTAATTCAATACGACGATCAATAATATGTTTTTCAAGTTTCATGTTAGGAATACCATACATTAATAGCCCTCCTAAACGATCTTCTCTTTCAAAGACTGTTACTTGATAACCTCTTTTATTTAATTGATCGGCTGCTGCAAGTCCTGAAGGGCCTGACCCAATAATTGCTATTTTTTTATCAATACGATGTTTAGGTGGATGGGGTTGCATCCAATTGGAAGCATAAGCTGTTTCAATAATTGCATTTTCATTTTCTCTTACGGTAACGGGATTTCCATTTAATCCACAAGTACATGCTGCTTCACATAAAGCAGGACATACTCTTGATGTGAATTCTGGAAAATTATTTGTTTTTAAAAGTCTTTTTAAAGCGGCTTTATAATTTTTATGGAAAATTAAATCATTCCATTCAGGTATCAAGTTGTTTAGTGGACAACCTGATACCATTCCTTGAATCATTTTTCCATTTTGACAGAAAGGAACTCCACAATCCATGCAGCGAGCTCCTTGGCATGATTGTTCATCTCTAGATAATGGTTTATGAAATTCATTAAAGTTTTTAATACGTTTTAATGGTTCAACTTCTGTTGATACTTGTCTTTCTATTTCTAAAAATCCTGTTGGTTTTCCCATAATCTACATTCCTTTCTTAAAAGCATTAAATGCTTCTACTTTTGCTTGTTCATTTGTAAGTCCTTGTTGTTCAAATGAACTAATAAGTGACATCATACGTTTATAATCATGAGGAACAACTTTTTTGAAGTGTGCAACTTCATTTCCAAAGTCATCTAAAATCTTTTTCGCAACATTTGAATTTGTATATTGATAATGTTTTTGAATCATTTCTTTTAATTGATCTTCATCATAACGTGATTTCACATTTTTATATTCTACAAGTTCTTTATTGACATGTTCATAGAATGTATTATCTGGATCATAGACATAAGCAATACCTCCAGACATACCAGCAGCAAAGTTACGCCCTGTTTTTCCTAAAACAACAACCATACCACCTGTCATATATTCAAGACCATGATCTCCAATACCTTCAACAACGGCATGTGCTCCTGAGTTACGTACGGCAAATCTTTCACCAGCAACTCCATTGATATAAACTTCACCAGATGTTGCTCCATATAAAGCAACGTTACCAATGATAATATTATCTTCTGGTTTAATTGTTGAATCTTTTGGTGGTACCACAATTAATTTACCACCTGATAAGCCTTTTCCAAAGTAGTCATTACTATCTCCATAAAGATGTAATGTTAAACCTTGAGGAATGAAAGCACCAAATGATTGACCACCTGCTCCATAGCAGTTAACTTTGAAAGTATCTTCTTCTAATGATGTTCCATATTTCTTCGTAATTTCTGATCCAAAGAGTGTTCCAAATGAACGATCGATATTTGTAACATGGACATCAATTTCTTTACCTTGATGTTTATCTAAAGCTTCTTTAAATTGTTTATAAAGAACTGTTGTATCTTTGACTTCATTTAATTTGAAATCATATTCATTATTTTTTTCATGACGACTATGTTTATTAGATGTAAATGGATTATTTAAGATTTTTGATAAATCAATATTTTCAACATCATCCTTGGGTTCTAATAAATCACTACGACCAACCATTTCATCAACTGTTTTGAATCCAAGCTGAGCCATATATTCTCTTAATTCTTGAGCAATGAAACGCATAAAGTTTTCAACATATTCAGGTTTACCTTTAAAACGTTTTCTTAAAATAGGATTTTGTGTAGCAACCCCTACTGGACATGTATCTAAGTTACATACTCTCATCATAACGCAGCCCATTGTTACAAGTGGTGCTGTCGCAAAACCAAATTCTTCTGCTCCAAGTAAAGTAGCAATTGCGAGATCTCTACCTGTCATGAGTTTACCATCTGTTTCAATAACAACACGGCTTCTTAAATCATTCATGATCAATGTTTGATGAGCTTCTGCTAAACCTAATTCCCATGGAAGACCTGCATTATAAACTGAGTTTTTAGGAGCAGCCCCTGTCCCTCCATCATATCCTGAAATAAGGATAACACCAGCACCTGCTTTAGCAACACCGGCAGCAACTGTTCCAACACCAGCTTCTGATACAAGTTTAACTGAAATACGTGCTTCTTTATTAGCATTCTTTAAGTCATAAATCAATTGTGCTAGGTCTTCAATTGAATAAATATCATGATGTGGTGGTGGTGAAATTAAGCTAACCCCTGGTGTAGAGTGTCTTGTTTTGGCAACCCATGGATAAACTTTACCACCTGGTAAGTGTCCACCTTCTCCTGGTTTTGCTCCTTGTGCCATTTTAATTTGAATTTCATTGGCACTACATAAGTATTCACTTGTTACTCCAAAACGTCCTGAGGCAACTTGTTTAATAGCTGAACATTTACTATCACCATTAGGAAGTGTTTCAAATCTTTCTGGATCTTCTCCACCTTCACCACTGTTTGACTTACCATGTAATCTATTCATTGCAATCGCCATTGTTTCATGTGCTTCTTTTGAAATTGATCCATAAGACATCGCACCTGTTTTAAATCTTCTAACAATTGATTCCACAGGTTCAACTTCTTCAATTGGAATTGATTTTGTCTTTTTAAATTGCATTAAACCTCTTAAGTTTAAATGTGCTCCTTCTTCATCAATCATTTTTGAATATTCTTTAAATAATTGATAATCACCTAAACGTGTTGCTTGTTGTAATTTATGAATCGTTGCTGGATTATATAAATGTTCTTCTTTTCCTGATCTTTCTTTATGATCGCCGGCACTGTTTAATGAGATGTCTACATCTAATCCAAGTGGATCATATACTTGATCATGTCTATATTCGACATCTTTTTCAATATCTTTAATTGTTTTTCCTTCAATACGACTTACTGTTTTAGAAAAATATTTATTCACTAAATCACTTGATAAACCGATTGCTTCAAAGTTTTGTGATCCACGATAAGATTGAATTGTACTAATTCCCATTTTAGAAGCAATTTTAACAATACCATGTAAAATACCACTATTATAATCATCAACGGCTGCATAATAATCTTTATCTAATAAACCTTGATCAATTAAATCAAAGATTGTATCTTGTGCTAAATAACCATTGATAGCTGAAACACCATATCCAAGCAATGTCGCATAATGATGTACTTCTCTTGGTTCAGCTGATTCAAGAATTAAAGCTAAACTGTTACGTTTTTTAGTTCTTACTAAATAAGAGTTAACAGCTCCAACAGCTAATAACGAAGGAATTGGTAAATGGTTATCATCTACTGCCCTATCTGATAAAATAACAATATTACATCCTTCATGATAACGTTTATCTACTTCTACAAAAACACGATCAATTGCTTTTTCTAATGAAGTATTTTTAATATATGTAATATTAACTTCACCTACTTTAAAGCCTTCTTTTTTCAAGTTTTTGATTTTTAAAATATCTGTATTACTTAAAATAGGGTGATTGATTTTTAATAAATGACAGTTTTCTGGTTTATCTTCCAACATATTTCCATCTCGACCAATACAAATACTTGTTGAAGTAATGATTTCTTCACGAATAGCATCGATTGGTGGATTGGTTACTTGTGCAAACAATTGTTTAAAGTAATTAAATAATGGTGGATGTTTTGTTGATAAAGCTGCAATTGGTGTATCATTTCCCATTGCTACAATATTTTCATTACCAGTTAAAGCTAAATTTTTAATATAGTTTGTATCTTCATAACTATAACCATGAATCTTTTGTAATTTAGTTAATTCTTCTCCTTCGTATCTTTCTACTCTAATACTAGGAATTCTCATATCTTTTAAATTAATTAAATTGCTTTCCAACCATTCTCCATAAGGTTGTTTTGTTGCATACGTTTCCTTTAAAACATCATCTTCAATAAGTTCACCTTTAACAGTATCAACTAATAACATTTTTCCAGGTCTTAGTCTTTCTTTTAAAATAATATCTTTAGCTGGAATATCTAATGATCCTACTTCTGAAGATAATACTAAATAATGATCTTTTGTAATGTAATAACGTGATGGTCTTAAACCATTTCTATCTAAGATAGCCCCCATGATGTCTCCATCACTAAATAAGATAGATGCTGGTCCATCCCAAGGTTCCATAAGTGTAGCATTATATTCATAGAAATCTTTTTTTGCTTGTGACATGCTTTTATCATTTTCATAAGGTTCTGGAATACACATCATGACAGCTCTTGGAAGTTCCATACCTGACATTACTAAAAATTCCAATGTATTATCTAACATAGCTGAATCGGAACCATTGACATCAACAACTGGATATACTTTTGAAGTATCCACAACATCTGTTTGCATGTTTTCTTCTCGACAGAGCATGTTATTCGCATTTCCTTTAATTGTATTGATTTCACCATTGTGAACAATAAATCTATTAGGATGGGCTCTTTTCCATGATGGCATTGTATTTGTTGAGAAACGTGAATGAACTAAAGCAATGGCACTTTTATAACTTTTATCTTGTAAATCTTTAAAGAATAATCGAAGTTGTTGTACTAAGAACATTCCTTTATAAACAATTGTACGACTTGAAAGTGAACATACATAAGTATCTTCAAATTGACTTTGTTCAAAAATTCTTCTCACTTGATATAATTTTCTATCAAAATCTAAACCACAATTTACGCCATGAGGTTTTTTAATAAATACTTGGACAATATATGGCATGGCATCTAATGCTTTTTTCCCTAAAACACTAGGTACAGTTGGTACAGCACGCCAACCTAAAAATTCTAATCCTTCTTTTTTAACAACTGTTTCAAACATTTTTTTGACACGTAAACGTACTTTTTCATCTTGAGGCATAAAGAACATTCCAACTCCATAATGTCCTTTTTGAGGTAATGTAAAATCTTTAATAATCTTTTGAAAATATTCATCTGGTATTTGTGTTAAGATTCCTACACCATCTCCAGTTTCCCCTGCTGCATCCTTTCCAGCACGATGTTCTAATTGTTCAACGATTTTTAAAGCATCATCTACTGTTTTATAAGTTTTTAATCCTTTGATATTAACAACGGCCCCTATTCCGCAGTTATCATGTTCAAATGACTGATCATATAAACCTACATTTTCTTTGTTCATAAAGGTTCCTCCTTTTTTTGTACAGTTAGAATAGCACATTTAGTAATATGTGTAAAGATTAGCACTTTTTTTATGATTTTCCTAAAAAATAGCTATATTGTATACATTTTTTAATGTTTTATCAATGATTTGATAATCTTTTTTTAGCAAATTAATAAATTTATTTCAAAAGTGAGAAAAATTTTTTTTATTTTTTTTTAATTTATTGGCATTAAATGATAAAAAGAGTAGAATAAATGTAGTATTAATATATGGAAAGAGGAGAAAAATATGGAAGATATGTTTATTGTCGAAACTTCTGCTAGACATATTCACTTAAGTGATAAAGATTTAGCAACTTTATTTGGTGAAGGTCATCAATTAACAAATAAAAAAGATTTATCTCAACCTGGTCAATTCGCTTGTGTTGAAAGAGTAAAAGTAATTGGACCTAAAGGAGAATTAAATATGTCTGTTTTAGGACCTACAAGAAAAGAAACTCAAGTAGAAATTTCTTTAACTGACGCTAGAAGCATTGGTGTTCAAGCATTAATTAGAGAATCAGGAGATATCAAAGGAACTGCTGGATGTAAATTAGTTGGTCCTGCAGGAGAAGTTGAAATTCCTTGTGGCGTGATTGCTGCAAAAAGACATATTCACTTAACACCTGAAGATGCTGAAAAATTTGGAGTAAAAGATAAAGAAATCGTTAAAGTTGAAATTAATACAGATGGACGTTCTTTGATCTTTGGTGATGTTGTTTGTCGTGTAAGCGCTTCATATGCAACAGCTATGCATATTGATACTGATGAAAGTAATGCAGCAGCTTGTGGTAGAGAAGTTTACGGTAAAATCGTTAAATAAGAAAAAGAATGGTTTTAGATATAATTTCTAAAATCATTCTTTTTTTATACCTATAATATCTTACTTCGACAAATTATGATATAATCTTCGTGGGTGATGACATGAAAATATTAGATACTCTTGGAAAGTCAAAAAAGGCTATTGGTGGTGTTATAGCAATTATAGTTTTAGTTATTGCAATCTTTTTTGCAGGTGTTCATTATGCAAGTGGTAGTAACAATGATAAAATTACTTCAACAACCATTAAAAATCAATTAACTGAAATTAATGAGCTTGCACTTTATTCATATGATTATAGTAAAGTAGGAAAATTTTCTAATAAATTATCTTTTAATGGTTGGAAAATTCCTTTAACACAAAAAACTTTTATTATTACATATGATGGATCTATTAAAGCAGGGATTGATTTAAAACAGGCTAAAATAAGTATTGATAATGATCAATTAAATATTACTTTACCTGCAGCAAAAATTTTAAGTCATGAAATTGATGAAAACTCTATTGAAGTATATGATGAATCATCAAATATTTTTAATCAGATAAGTATTAACGATTATAAATCTTTTGCGACTAAAGAAAAGAAAAAAAATGAAAAAGAAGCTATTTCTAATGGTATTTTAGAAAAGTCTAAAACAAAAGCTGAACAAACCTTAACCACATATCTACAGGCTATTCCAGAAATTAAAGATCATTATAAATTAAATATTACAATTGAAAATACAAAAACCGATGAGTAACAAACTCGGTATACTAAATTATCTGAAGCTTAGGGTGTCGCTCTAAATTATTTGGAGGAT
>ERZ791879.321-NODE-321-length-44800-cov-13.302134_pt1 | contig 44800 bp, 76 predicted proteins | sample MGYA00510162_ERZ791879 | MGnify/ENA primary metagenome ERZ791879 (study PRJEB30046, sample SAMN00792113) | human gut metagenome | study: EMG produced TPA metagenomics assembly of the A metagenome-wide association study of gut microbiota in type 2... | reverse complement strand
GAAAGGGATGATGGCTCAAAAGAGCCTCCTGCTTTCATCTCGGTCATTGAATGGCCGAGAATTCCCGCAGAATATCTTAAATCGCAAAAGCAGGGAGTCCGCTTCCTGTTTTTTATTTTTCTCTGAAAATCTCATATTTGTAATGTAAATGATTATGACGAATTAGAGAAAGAAAGGAGAACAATTATGATTTCAAGATCAGTAGTTTACCATGTTGACACGGAAAAAGAAGCAGATATGTCTGCAGAAGCATTAACCTGGCTGTATCGTCAGGTATTAAATCAGGAATCCAATATCCCATGTATTCAGATCTGCTTGGGGACCCATAAAGAAGTAGAGATCTATATTCATGATGATCTTTCATCAGCCACAAAATCAATGGTCCCTGAAGAAGTATGGGAATTTTTAACAGAAGCAGAAGCTGCTGAGTGTAATGCCGTAAGTTTTGAATTGTAAGGGAGAAAGAAATATGTTTTTAGTAATTTGTTATGCGGTTCATGAGAAAAAATTAGCTGGAGTCTATCAATTTCATTCACAGGACGAGGCTTTTGCATGTATGAAAATGGATGTAAAAAACACATATGATGAAGAAATCGCTAATAGTGGAAATTCTATGGATGACATAGACTTTGATATCGATGAAACGAAAGGAATTGTGACAGATCATGCAGCAGATTGCTGCTGGACATGGGAAGTTGTTGAAATCTAAGAAAAGGAGAAAAATTATGGGGCAGAGATCACAGATTTTCGTAAGATTTGAAAAGGAACTTGGAGAAAAAGAGATTGTCGCAAGATATTTCAATTGGAATTATGGAGAAAGAATGATCAGTAGAGTTTATCATGCGATCGATTGGATCAAAAGACATTTGGAAATAACAAATTCAGATCCTGGACAATATTTATCCTGGAATCGGAAAAAGCTGATCCGTATTCTGGATACAAATTTCGATATGTGTGATGTTGTTATTACTTCTAATATTTTGAAAGAATATGAGGAATGTGACTGGAATATGTCATTAAATGATTTCATGTTCAATGGGCAAGATAATAATGACGGGAAAGCATTTATTGATGTGAAACGTGACGGGATGATCAAATATGCATTGTTAACAAGAAATAATGCTTTGCGTGATCCTTCAGAATATATGTTATGGGATATCGGGAAAGAATGGATGTTTCCAAATAAACGCATCTCTAAAAGAATGATCGACATTACAAAGGAGAACATTCAAGAATTATCTGAAATTGCTACACTTATGACGGAAGAAGAAGTCAAAGAATTTATGGAATACAAATACAAAAGGAGAGAAGAAGAATGAATCTTGTTAATACGTATGAAAAAATTTTTGAAACTGTATTGCATAATTATACATGCGATGATGTCGAGTTAAATCTGTTACATTTCGAATTTCCTGTTCATGCGAAGAAAGCAGAGCTGCTGGAAATTTATACGAAACTTGTAAAAACGATCAATGGAGACGATGTTGTTTATCTGACAAATATTCAAAAATTTGTAGATGAACATGGAGCAACATATATTTCTGGAACAGTTGCAGAACCTGATTTATCCGATTTTGAGGATGATTTTCATGGGAATTTCTCAGAATTTCTAACAAGTTGTTTCAAAGATCGAATAGACTGGTACCGGATCAGTCAGAATGAAGAACTTGGCAAATTTCCTCATGGAGGCGTATTTGGAGAAAAATTAGAATTAATTGTATAGTTAAATTTCAAGGGGATCGTAATGGTCTCCTTTTTTTTATTTTTCTTTCCATCTCTCATATCTAATATGTAAATAGAAATGACGACATAAAGAAAAGGAGAACCAATATGTATTATGTAATCGTTCAAAGTAGCCAGTATAACAAACACACTTTTTCATTTGAAAAGAAAAAAGATGCCATTGATTTTGTTGCCGATCAGTTTGAGATCGGGTTGAAATTTTTCTCAGAGAAAAAAGACGAAATTTGTAATGTTTTTTCAAAATGGACATATGTTTCTCTACTGGATTATCTTCAAAAACATAATTTTAAGGAGCGTGTGACAACCGATAAAATTGTGATCAATTATAGTTTAAAAAAAGATCAAAAGCTTGTTGCGAATCGGGAGATCAGTTGGTATATGTCCCATGAAAGAGAAAATAGCGATGTTGTAAACCTTATGACTGCCCCAGAATATGAATTTGAATGTAATATTTCAGAAGAAATGCTTTCTGGAGAAGTAACTCTTCCAGGAGCTGCGTATATACGGTTTAATGATATTGGTGTAGAATTTGAATTCTGTATTGAAAATGGAGAAAACTACAGTGCAATTTACCGGATGGATATGAATAAAGCAGGTGACGATTTTGAAACAGATCATGATGAATTTTGTCATTATGAAATTGATCCTACCGATCCTGAATGGAAAGCCAATCTTGAGATTGCAATGTGTGAAGCTCTGATTAATCTGCATCGTATAGGCCTTCATTTAAAAGGAGAAGATATTTGGAAAATGTTCAGTAAGATCTTTGGCATGAGATTTTCATCCATTGCAGAAATGAAGGAATGGATTTCCACAGAATTAAATCTGAAAGAATATCGGCTTCCTGATTTTGCTATTAGGAAATCTAGCATTAACGATGAAATCCAAGAAGGAAAAGCAAATGTCTATTACGTTCTTAATATGACATTAGGAAAAGACATTGTTCCTCCTGGATACAATGACTATTCTATCACGTATCTATTAGATAACAATAATAAAATGATTGTTGCGTCTGTGCTTCGTAATTAACTGGTACAAAAGGGAGAGAAGAGGACTGTAAAGTCCTTTTTTCTTTTATCTTTTTTCTCATCTCTCATATTTAAACTGAAACATTTTAATGACGAACAGAGAAAAGGAGAAAAATTATGTATTATTTAAACATCTACAAAAGCGAAAAAGACGGTTCCATTATGCTTCCATTCAATAATGATATAGAATCATTGATTGAATACGTTGTTGATCAGTATGAAAGAATGATGAAACATTTGAAAGCTGATCATAATAAGTATCAGAAAATCACATCAACATGGGATAAAAACATATATGATGAGCCATTGAAAGAGTCTATCAAGAACTTCAGCTTTGGTATTTTCCAGTCTATGAATATTAGTATCGTTTATGAACTAACGCCAGAATACAATGAAAAAATGCACAGCGAAAAAGTGGAAAGAGAAGAAACGATTCATTGGGAGATCGTGAAAAAGTATCCATTGAAAGAAAAAGGAATTCTTGATTTAATGCTCAGACCAGATTATGATTTCGTATGTGTTTTTACAAAAGAAACGGCTTTAAAAGCTCATACTGCACGTTTATGGGTTGGAGATATTGGAGTGGAATATACCCTTTCAAAAAAAGATGAAAAAAGATATGGCACAATTTATGAAATGAAAGAAGATGAAAAAGGTGCATTTAAGGTAATTCCTGATAAACATTGCCCTTACGAAATCGATTTTGAAGATTCAGACTGGGAAGAGGATCTCGAAATTGCAATGTGCAAGGCATTTCTTCAATTTTATCCTTTGGGCTCTACTTTCACGAAAGAAGCTGTAGATAATGTATTTCACGAGATTGTAGGAATAAGATTTAACAGAATCGCTAACATTGAATACTGGATTCTTGAAAAATTACAAACTACAAAAGAAAATCTTCCAGATTTTGTAATTCAGGAATCAGAGATCAATGAGGAAATCAGACAAGGGAAAACGGATGTGGATTATGTATTAGATGGAACATTTGGAGAAGGAGTGTTAAATAAACAATATCCAGACTTTTCTGTTACATACTTAATGACAAATCATAATCAAATGATCATTACGGATGCACGTTGGAACTAATTCAATTCAAAAGAGATCTACGGATCTCTTTTTTTATATGTGATTTTTTGAGATTCAAGATTCCATCATATTTATATTAAAGATCTTATCTCGAAAGGAGCAAATTATATGTTAAAAGCGTTTACATTAAGAAATTATAAAAATTTTAAAGATGAAATAACGATAGATTTTGAAAATATCAGAGATTATTCATTCCAAAAAGATTGTATTTCAGATGGAATCATTACGAAAATGCTGATCTGCGGACGGAATGCAACAGGAAAAACAAATCTTGGCAAGGCATTGTTGGATGTTAAAGATGTTTTATATGGGACATTTGAATGTCCATATGATCCATTTCTTTTGAATGCTGATTCGGATGAGAAGACAGCGTTCTTTGAATACCGGTTTCAATTTGGTGATACAGAGCTGTGCTATGAATATCTGAAAGAATATCGAGGATTAGCTTATGAGAAATTAGAAATCAATGGAATTAGTATTTTTGAGTGTGATTTTGAAAAGGGGAAATATAATTTTGATCATTTGAATTATGTCAATGCGGAAACAATAAATACAGAATACTATCTTGAAAATGTAAAAAGTTGTACTGACATTCCTGGTTCTAGATTTGCATTTTTAAAATGGACGCTTGATCATATAGCACTAGATGAGAATTCTGTTTTATTAAAGCTGACAGATTATGTAAATGGAATGAGTCGAATAACTGCAGATTACAGAGAATTTTCTTTATTGTCTAATACAGTGGAAGAACAAAATTTTTATCAGCTATTAGAAAAGAATCACAATTTGCAGCATTTTGAGAATTTCTTAAATGTAATGGGAATCGAATGTAAACTAAAATTAAAAAGGATGCTAAGCAGGCAAAGGAATTTATATTTTGTGTATGACCGGATGATCTCATTTCTTGAGAACGCATCTAGTGGAATCTTAATGCTGACTGAATTATATTACAGGATCCTTTCAAATGATGAAAATGTTTCTTTTCTTTACTTAGATGGAATTGATTCCTTTTTTCATTATGAAGCAGCAGAGAAAATGCTACTTTTCTTGAAAGAAATATATCCAAAATGTCAGATTATCTTAACGTCTCATAATACACATTTGTTATCAAACAAATTCATGAGGCCAGATTGCTTGTTTATCTTATCTGGTAAAAGGATATTAACATCATTTTGTAATTCAACACAAAGAGAATTAAAAGAAGAACACAATCTTGAAAAAATGTATATCAGTGGAGAATTTGAAATGTATGAATGATTTTTATATCTTTTTTTATCTCTCATATTTAATACGTAACAAGAAATGACGAAGAGAGAAAAGGAGAAAAAAATGAATAGTTGTGTAAGATTGGCAAAAAAAGTATTGAAATTATCAGAAAACCAGCCAATGGGAGCCATTCAGGATGCTGATACAGTCTTGGCTGATATCATGAGAAAATCTGATTTTCAAGTAACAGGAATTTCAGATGAGCTTTTAAAAATGTATTTGGATGTTGAGAATAAAGATGATTTTGAATCTTTGTTTTTCTTGATCGCAGATGAAACATTTGAGGAATATCTGACAAAAAGCAGAGATGTTATGCAGAAAAATATTAATTATAGTACTCCTCGTGTTGTTAAAGTTATTTTGAATGATGGAAAATTTTCTATTTTTAAAACGGACGCACCAGAGGAAGAAATCAAAAAATACTTAGAAAGATTTTGTAAGATAACTGAACGGAGTATGGGAATGTTCTTTCAAAATTTCTTACTAGAGGGACATACTGTACAGGTTTTATATTTGTCAAATAATCAGCATTTTGATCAGCAAGCGAAAGAAAGAGCTATTTCATATCCATGTACAGAAGTTTATCAATTACAAAATTATGACATGGAAAATGCATTCAAGCACAAGGGAATTTTGAAAGAGTTGTTTTGTGAGAATATTCATGGTGATTTATCTAAATCAGAAATCGTTGAATTTAAGGAAGTTTCACATAATTCCACAATCAATATTTTGGAGAAATTAGGAATTTTTAAAGTATCATTAAATGAATTTCATATGGCGAAAAAAAATTCTACAGATGTAAAGAAAGCAATGAAAATTGCATACAGATTTAATTATAGAGTCATTATTTTTGATAATAAACTTGGCTTTTCTCGCAAAACTAAAAAATAATTTCCAAAAAAAGAGGCTAGGATCAGTCTCTTTTTTTTTATATGATTTTCGAAAATTAAAAAAATCTCTCATGTTTATTGATTTAAGCAGAATACCCCATCCATAATGAAAGTTTGGCTGGGATGAATGTGGGCTTCCTTTGAAATGTAAGAATCTTATATATGGATTTTATCTTTTCTCTTATCTCTCATATTTAATACGTAACAAGAAATGACGAAGAGAGAAAAGTAAAGGAGAAAATTTATGAATCCAAAAGAAAAAAAATTAGTAGATGATCTATGTGGAAAAAACGGTGGATTCTATACCGAAGATTTTTATGAAATCGAGGTTGTAGATGAAACTGCAGTGAAAAATCTAGTGAACTATATTTCAAATGTACATCAATTCCGTCCATCAGATGAAGCGATCAAGATTTACAAAGAAGATCGCATGAGTAGTGTTTTTATTTTTAAAATGCTTGCTGCAATTCTTAAGAAAAATCGAAGACTTGATGTGAAATATGGAATTGCAAATGCAGTGTGTCATACGTTTTTAGAAAAAGAAAAAGAATTCTTTTTCTGGTATGCATATGAAGATGACGAGTTTTGTGAAATTTTCATGCATTTCTATGACAAAAAGAATCAGCATACACAATATCGTATTTTATGCTATCTGATGGCTGTCATGCATTATATTCATGGAGCTGGATTTGATGAAAAGATTATGATCGATCATTTCGGAATTGACTGGTGGCAGCTACCAGTGGACCACGATCATTAAATCATATATTTTACAAGCAAACTTTTTTTTTAGAAAAGGAGAAAAAATGCTAAACAAAGTTACTTTAATGGGAAGATTAACAAAAGATCCAATGGTGAAATATTCACAGAGTGGAACAGCGATCGCTCGATATACATTAGCTATTGATCGCAGACCAGGAAAAAATGGAGAACAGGTGACAGATTTTATTGACTGCGTTGCTTTTGGCTCAAGTGGAAAATTTGTAGAAAAATACCTGAGAAAGGGTAGGAAAATTGTTGCATGTGGGAAATTGGAACTAAACAGTTATACAAAAGAAGACGGCACAAAAGTTTATGCATTAGATGTTGTGATGAACGAACATTACTTTGCGGATGATAAGATCCCAGAAGAAGTTCGTAATAATCATAATGCACAGCAGCCTGCAAATTCATTTGATGCCCCGAATTATAGTCCAAATTCTATGCCAAATGTTAATCAGGCAGTAGGAAATACAAATCCTATGACGGATTATATGTCTACACCTGTGGTAGATCCAATTCCGGAAATTCCAACAGTAGAACCGCCTTTTGATGCGGAAGGAATGAATATTCCAGAAGGATTACCAGAAGATTTCCCAATTGGGGAATAAATAGCTACTATTCATCAGAGCAATTGACACTTCTAACGATGTGTTGGTTGCTCTATTAAAAAGGAGAAAAAATATGGATATTACAATTTTAATCGATTTATTACCAGATTCAGTTAAAAACGATGTGGTCGATTTCAATGATGTGTTGCTAAAAAATAGAAAGAATGCTATTCGCGTATTGATGGATCGAATTTTAACAGAAGAAGAAAAACAAGAAATGAAAAAGAACAAACATTTTATGGGAGTTGATTGCGTTGCACAGTATCGCTATGCTCCAGAAATCAAGAAAAGTTACTTTTATGTTGTTTAAGAAAAAGGAGAAAAGATGAGTTACAAATACAAAAGGACAATCACGATTGATGTCGAAAACAATGAAGATGGAACATATGATGCGTATATTTCAACAGGGACATGTTCCGGAGATCAGTATAGCAAAATTTCTTCAGATGAAATTGGAGAAAATATTACGGATTTAATTGAATGCTTGTACGAAGAATAGGAGAAAAGATATGGCAAAAAAAATAATTGTGAATGGAGGATTTATTGTTCTATCAGACGAAGTGATCAATGAACTACATCGTCAGGAACGGATTGAAGAAGGCCAACGTATCGCAAAGAAGTTTGTTTCAAAGCGTGTTTATAATAAAATGGCAGATGCTGATTTCGAAAAGGTGACTTTACGAGATTTTGTTCTAAAATTAAAAATAAAGGATTTAAATAAAGCCTGTGAATCTTTACAGGCAAAAGACGTAAATTTGAATGATGTTACTTTTACCAAGGAAAGTATGCCGGAATATAGAATCTTTTGTGAAAATTCAAGATATTTTAAACGAAAGATTTTGGTTTGGAAAACAGATAAAGTTCATGGTCATTTTCATGGAATAGCATATATGGTTTGTAATGAACAATATCGAAGAATTACTTATGGTTGTCATTCTTGGAATGATGATGAAGAAAAATCAATGCGCAAATTTATTTGGCCTTTCGTGTCTACCCTAAGTTATCAAGAATTAACTGGAACAGAAGATGAAATAAAATATGTTTGTGAGTTGATCAAGCAATATGTTAAATATAACGAATTAGAAAAACTTCAATTTAATGTATTTTAAATCATTCAAAAACGATTTCTAAGAAAAGGAGAAAATGATGAATCAAAAATTCAAAACAACAATTTCATTAAACATAGAAGAAAACGTAAATGGAACTTATGAAGTTTACATTTCAGAAAAAGGATTATCTGGAAATTTTCTTTCTAAAGTAACATCAAAAGAAATTGGAGAAAATGTTACAAAACGGATTGAAACGCTAAGAGATAGTTATTTTACAAAATTAAATGTAAATGGAAAAACCATTATCTTAACACAGGATGTAATCCAAGAATTGCATCATCAGGAGTATATTAAAAAAGGAAAGCTTATGGTTAAGTCATTAGATTCGACTGGTATTTTCAATAAAATGACAGATGATGAGTTTGCAATGGTTGCTGATGAATTTGAGTATATGTTAAACACGACAAGCGATAACATTTCTGAAATGATGGAAGCTGCGGTACAGAAAATCACTCAAAGAATAGAAAATTATTGTAACCATGTGGACGAAAAAGATACGAAAGATATTCAAAAAAATATGGAGTCAAGAAAGTTAATTGTAAATGGGCAATCAATTATCTTATCAAGTGAAGTAATTAATGAATTGCATCGTCAGGAACGAGTTGAAGAAGGGAAGTATATGATGGAAATTTTTTCATCAACAGACACTTTCGGTAAGATGACAGATGATAATTTTGAGGAGATTGTCCTTTACTTTGAAGAAATGCTAAATGCTGATACCAATGAATTAATGGCAGAAGCTGTGCAAAATGTTTCTGAACAGGTAGAAAAACGATATCGTTATAAAACGAAAATAGCTGTACAGAAAAATTTGTTGAAACAACGTAGAACTGACAATCGCTAATTTTTTTGAGAGACCTTCGGGTCTCTTTTTTTATCTTTTTTTCTATCTTTCATATTTAAACTGAAACATTTTAATGACGATTTAGAGAAAAGGAGAAAAATTAAATGATTGGATTTATGGATATTATAGAAATTAGAAAATATGAAGATGACGTTACAGACGAAATGTTACTGATCTTGGAGAAAGTTGCTGATGAATTAAAATTGGCTCGTGATAAGGTATTTGATGATTGTTGTCAAGAATATGGTACGGCAAATATCCTAAAACAATGTGATCATCTATCTGCGGATATCAATGAATATCTTAATCTAAGAAAGATTATCTTTGCAAAAACGAAGGATGTTTATCTGGATGAAAAGGTTTTTGATGATGTGAACGGGTCACAATATCGTATATTCAAAAATTCAAATAATGAATATCTACTTTGCAAATCATCTGAAAATGGGAAAATCAAGTATACGATTACAGATGATGAATTAAGCGAGATTGATAGTGGATTAATGGCAATCGATGCAACTGGATCATATTATGTTGATTTATTTTCTGATCGGTTGTATAACAAGACTTTACAAATCACTTCAGATAACAAAGATATTTTAATAAAAAACTTATTCGAGTTTTCGGAATTTGCAAGTGATGAATATCTTGAACTTTCAGGGAACGAAGAAGAGATTAAGAAATTTTATAATATATTTGGAGAATATTTAAGATAATTTTCAAGAGAGACCTACGGGTCTCTTTTTTATATATGAATTTTATATTTTTTTTCATCTCTCATATTTATCATGTAACAACTAATTGACGATTTAGAGAAAGAAAAGGAGAAAAATTATGAGTTATCGTTATGTAGAATCTGGAAATGGTGGTTGTGACTTTCTTGCAGTAACTGCAAAAGGAAGAAAAGCAGGATTGCCACGCGGAATGGTAATTTTAATGGGAGAGTTGCATGCTGATATTACACGAAGGAACTATCGTGCATTCTTTGAAGGGATAAATCTTAAAAATCTTAACACATATAGCATTATCACATGGTTAGTAAAAGCACCAGAGCATGGATTTCATCTTTATACAGCGAAACATTGTGATGATCCAAGGATTATGACACATATTCGAAAGCAAAATCCACTAACAACTTTTGGAGTAAATCGATTCGGGGTATTTATTTCTGAAGATGAAATTCCAGAAAAATATCTGGATGATCAGGGAGATTTTGATATCACTGAAAACGGATGGTTTGTTAGATCCAATGAGGTAGATGTTGAAACTGCATTAAAAAAATTTTTTGGACCATCAGCAGCATTCTTAGATGAAACACAGGAACCTGCTGCCCCTAAAGCCAAAGATAAATCTCAGGATCCCATCGTTCAGTATTTCGTTTCTGTTTACTACAGCTTTGATCCGGAAAATCCGTTGTATGTTTTTGACACAGAAGCAGAAGCAATTGAATTTGTAAAAAATGAATATAAGCACGAGTTAAAAGTTGAACGGGAAGAATTAGGTATGGGATATGATGATGCAGATGATGAATATGGGCTGTTTCCAAAGATCTCAGAAGACGGAACATTTGCTCGTATTGAACAATACAAAAATGGAGAACAAGCATTCATCGAATGGAATGTCACAACATTAAATAATCCACCAAAGAGAAATCAGCCGAAAGAAAAAAGATTGAAAGTGTCTTTGTCAGATGGAATATTGGTGGCACAAAAATCACCTGATACTGAATACCCAGGAATGGAAATTGAATATTATGCAAACGATGAATCATCCGGATTCCCAACTGCAAGAATACTTGCAGAACAAAAGCCAAACGGAGAAAAGAATTTTTATATTTGGGACGATTATAACGAAGATCCTGTTCTAAAAGTTAAATTCTAATTCAAAAGAAGGAGCCTTCGGGCTCTTTTTTTTATCTTTTTTCTCATCTGTCATATTTGAATATATAAAAAAATGACGATGAAGAGAAAGGAAGAAAAATTATGGAATTACAATGGAATTCATCAAAAGTAATTGAAACTCAAGAAACATACAATCAATTGATCTCTTACAGTAAAGAACAGCAATCAGGTTATCCAGTGATCATTGCAAGCCTTTTTTATGAAAAGATAAATGGAGACATGTTCCGCGTTGATCTAAATGTTGCAGGGGAAGGCTGTACAATCATGAATCAGGAAAATCCATGGATGACTGTTTATCATGTAACATCCAAAGAAGATTTTTCTTTTTTACATCAGATTGCGACAACACAGGATTACGATAATCATAAATTGTTAGATTTTGAAGTAATTGGGCCGATGATGAGAGAGTATGCTGCATTTTGGAGTTTCTTTACAAAATCAGTCAATACTGATATTTATGCAAAAGTTTTTCGTGACATTGACCCTTATTTTCAGATTTATGTCAATCAGTATCAGGAAATCCTTGTTTGTAAAAAAACAGAGAATATAAAAAGGGAAATTGATTACTCTGTTTATGATCAAAACTTTCATGAAGTTGACAATGGGACTTATGAGATCGATCCAGATTATGAAGATGGTACGGTTGAGAGTCTTTGCTCTTATATTGAATTTCGAACAGACCGATGCAAGAAATTACAGACATCTTATGCTGAAATATTATCTTTTGTATATGCACTTGAGCAAGTATCATAATTTTCAGGAAGCCAATTACGGCTTCTTTTTTTTATCTTTTTTTTTATCTTTCATATTTAAGGTGTAACGAAATGACGATGAGAGAAAAGGAGAAAGGAAATGAAACTATTTTTTGTTGACGGAATTGATAAAGCGACTTGGTGTCCAATTGTATTTGCAGTGTGCACTTCAGAAGAAAAAGCAAATGCTGCAAAAGAAGCTCTTGAAAAAAGAGGGTATGGAGCAAAATTAAGGGTTGTTGTATCAAATCTGTTTTTGGATCAGATCAGAATTGGAGAAGAAATCATCAATTTATGAGAAGGAGAAAAATTATGGAATTAACAGTCAAAGATGTATTAAAAATGGAAAATATTATGAATAAAGTAAAGGATGTTGTGTCAAATTCAGTAACGATCACAGATCATAAGAGCGCAGGAAGTATTCGTCTTACAGAATGCACAATGCCAGAGTTTGAAGGATTCGATATTTGTTATCTGGCAGATAATAAAGAAGAAGCAGGAAATTATCTTGGAAGCTTTTTTATCGAAAATGCTGATTCTGATAAACCGAAAATGGTATATTATGAAGATGCCTATGAAGAAAAAGGGAAGAAGGAAATCCCTTTATACGAAGCAAATGAAAATTCTGCCGTTTCTTATGAAAACTATCAGCTGCAATGGATGATGGATCATGGATATTCTTTACAGGATTTAATGAGATCTATGGAAGAGTATTTTGCAGAAGGAGATATCAGTGGCGTTAAAACATGTGAGGATTTATTTAATAAATGGCAGAATGAGTATGGATTTCATCATGAACTTTGGGCTTGCAAAGAAGAAGCAATCGATGCTGGGGAATGTGCGAACCATCCGATCAAAAATATAGAAAATTATTGAATATTTTATTTCCTTTCAAAGGGTTCCTTCGGGAGCTCTTTTTTATATATGATTTTTATTTTTTACTTCATCTTTCATATTTATAATGTAATATACAATGACGAATAGAGCAAAAGAAAGAAAAAGAAAGGAGAAAAATTATGGGTGTAAGCACTGTTTTACACCAATTGAAAAAAGAAAAGATCAATGGTATTCATTTTCGTAATGCAAGAGATGGGAGAATTTTAAGATCACATCAACGTGTAGATGAAGTTGAAACTTCCGAATTTTATCAGAAAGATACACCGGGATATCTACTTGCATATGCTCATGCGATCATTGATATTATGTAGTCAAAGTTTTATTTTAAAAAAGGAGAAAATTTTATGTCAAAGAAAGAATTCACAAAATACCCACATCATACTGATCCATATGCAAAGCATCGTATCACAGATGAAGAATTGCATTTTTTGCGAGAACTACAGAAAGAAATGAACACCCAACATACTGACATGTTGACTTATCCACGTATCTGGATTATTCAAGAACCAATCAAAAATTATCTCGACAATGTTGAGACTGATCTCAGAAATGATCCGGATGCAGTAGAATATCTGAGCCAAATCGCTGATGGAGCAGATTTATGCATTGATTGTATCAATATGACGACTCCGCAGCAATTATATCAAACGATTCAGAGTATTATTAAGGATAATTCACTCGAAGAAAAGTATCAGGTAGAGTTGATTAACAATTATAAGGTCTTGATTCATGGAAAAAACGATATAGGCAAAACTATGTTATGGGAAGGATCATTAGAAAAAATCCAAAAGAATGGATTGCTTGCAATTGTAGAATGGGTTATGGGATATACATATCATCATGCAGAATTAAGATATTACATAAAAGAATTATATCAGCGTCCAGGGATCTTTTTCTTAACTTACAAAGATGGCGTACGTTATCTGCAAAAAAATGCGGATAAATATGATAAGGATGTAAAGCTAATTGAAACGTCTCCAAAGGACTTGTTTACAGATTGCAGTCCAGAGATTAAAAAATTGTTTGATATCTTACATACAGTTGATTTCAGCAAAAGAAATCGAAAGATTTATATTTCTGGAAAAATTTCTGGGACAGATGATTATCTGGAACGATTTGCAGTTGCAGAAAAAGAACTCTCAGAACAGGGATATGAAGTTGTAAATCCTGCATATGAGGGAACAAAATTAAAAGATGCTTCTTATGAAGATTATATGGAATTATCTTTTCAATTATTAAAGGACTGCGACATCATTTATATGCTAAAAGGATGGAAAACAAGTCCAGGTGCAAATCAGGAGTATGGCTATGCATTAGCAAAAAGTATGGAAATTCGATTCGAGAAGTAAAAGAAAAGGTTTTTTTAGAATAAAAGGAGAAATATTATTATGGGACAGTGTTACAGTGTTGATTTAAAAATTAAGGGTAAAAATAATTCAGAAGAAAAAGCAGCAGATGCATTAAGATTACATATGCTGCAGGATGACAAAACAGAGTACAATTTTGAAGAGTTTGCTGATTTTGGAGTCGGGACAGAAAAACTGGATGATCTCATCAGAAACTGCCTTGCTGGATGGAAATCAAGCCCTTATTGCATGGAAGAAGTTTCTGGCTGGAAAAAATATCATAATGATTTTGATGCTAGCTATGGATGGGACACAGTGATGAAAAAGATGTTTGAAACACTTACCCCATTTTTGGAAGATCAATCTAAGATTGATATTTATTCAGATGGCTACAGTATCCATGGACTTGTAGAAAATGGGAAATGCAATTGGATTTATAATTAACAAAAAGGAGAAAGTTTATGGAAATCATTTATCGTGCGGACGATGGTACAGAATTTAGAAATCAAACAGATTGCTTGTTACATGAGCGTATGTCGAATTTGAGCCACAATAAAGTTATAAATGTAAAACTAGCTTTTTTTGATGTAACAAAAAAATTGGCCAAGAAATATTATAATGAAGATTTAGACGAATCCGATTTTTCAATCTTAGATTTCGCTAAATATATAGAATCGATTGTGTATGATAATTATTCAAAAAATTTTGGAAAATTAAATCGGCTAAAATCAGAAATGGAAGGTATCATTCATAAATCGAAACATTCGGATATGATCATGCGTCAATTTGACTTCGACAAAGCAAGAAGAAAAGCTGAAATACGTCACAATTTAGCAGATGTATTATCAAAATATGAGGGTGATGAGATCGCTAAAAAACTTGAATTTACACTTTGGACAAGTGATTTATGCGAATTAGCAAAATTACATAAAGCAGATTGTTATCGCACTCAAATTGAAGATTTATTGACAACAGATAACTATCATGAGCTATGTGCTAGGTTCGCAAAAGGAGATTACTATATATACGCAGAACAAGACTGAGTTTCAAAAGGAGAAAAGTTATGAAAATATTGGAATGTACGAATCCAAAGGATGCCTGTCAGTTAACATATGAGCAAATCAAAGAAGCTGCAATAAAGAGTATCAATATCAAAGGGTTTGAATGTTTTTTTATTAATCTTGGACAAAATATAGGATATTCTATGTTAGTATTCAAAAACAAAAGATATATTTATCACGCAAATGAATATCAACGATATGGACATTGTGATATTACAGATGATGATCAACTTTTTACTCTGTATGTCAAAGAATTAAACGATGGGCTTTTTACAGACGAAGAAATGAAAGAAATGTCATATACTCGCGATGAATATGTGCAAAAAAAATATTTCTTAGAGAATTATTTTATCTTACAATTTCATTATCTTCCAACATGGTATGAATCAACTAGATTTAAAGAAATGTATCAGATGCTAAAAATACAGTTTCCATACCGATGTGATGTTTGTCGTTGCTATGTAGATTCACAAGAGATTGTTGATCAGGCGAATAAGTACAAAGAAAATCTTGAAAAATCATTGAAAAATATGGAGAACAATCATAAACTTCTTCGACGCATTATCTCAGAAAAAATTCAGAAGAAAGATATGATCAAATTCATGAGTCCGATTATGCTTTTATCTTCTATTGGAATAGATTATCATGATCTGACAGAAGATGAGAAAAAGATTGCGCATGAAGAATTAAGGAAAATTGGAGTTGATTGGAAAGATCGTTAAATTCAAAAGGAGACCATTTGGTCTCTTTTTTATATATAACTTTTGTCTTTCCATTCATATCTCATATTTAAAGTGTAATTTAATGACGATGAGAGAAAAAAGAAAAGGAGAAAAATTCATGAATAAAATGAATTCAAAACAAAGAATAATTATGGAATCAGATGCAATTAATTTAGAACAGCTTGAATATAAAATCCATCAGCAAGCACTTTTTGACATTGATCAATCAGAATATGAAGCTCACATTCGTAATCTATTTGGTCGTCCTGTCCTTGATTTTGCAAAAACGCTCGTGATTAATCTTCCAGGATCGTGTTTTGCAAATTGTCCTTACTGTATTGACAAAGATTTAAGAAAAAATACTATAAGTTGTGACGATTTTCTTAAAACATGCGAGACAGTCCTGATAGAAAAACATAATTTTAATGAAGTTTCTATTACAGGTGGTAGTCTTCCGTCTAACAAATTTAATAAATTAATAGATATTATACAAAAGTATTGTCCAAATGTGAAAATTACGTGGAATACAAACGGAGCAAAAGTAGATGATTCATACAATGTATCACATATTAAGTATATTAATCTACATCGGAATTCAGCAAATGATAAAATCAATAAAGAATTATTTTGTACTGATACAGATATTATATCAATTGAAAAATTCAAACTATTTGCTGGTGACAAGCTTTGTTTGCGAGTAACTGTTGATAAAGATTTTGATATAGATGAGTACGTAAAATATAACACTCCAATGTATCTTAATCGTATGTTGCCAGGTACTTTTGAAACAGAAGAAACATTTAATAAAGTGAAAAAAGCCCTTAATATTACAGAATGCACAGATGTGCGTCGAAGAAATCATTATATAAATGGACGATATAAAAATATTCCTGTTAGATTATGTGTCGGAGATCATCTTGCCCAACATGTGTCTGGTAGATATCCAGCATGGCTTAATGTTGTCATCATACATCGTAGCGGAGTTGTTGCTGGATCTTGGTATGAGAATGATAAGTTTTTATATAAAGATGAGAAAATTTGCAAAAATAAGTGAATTCTTAGAAAAAAATATTAATTCAAAGAGAGACCATTTAGTCTCTTTTTTTATATATGAAATTTATCTTTTGCTTTATATCTCATATTTAAAGTATAATTTAATGACGATTCAGAGAAAAAGTAAAGGAGAAAAACATGAGTCAATCAATTATTGAAACGATCAAACAACCAGGAATTATTGTAGTGTTTGATGTTGATGGCGTTTTAGCACCTTACGAGTGGAGAAAAAATTGTCATCACAGTATGCCGGATGAAGAATGGAATTTGAAACTTGCAAATGGAGAAGATCTTTATCGCAGAATCAGACCGGTAAAAGTATTACAAGATTTCATCTCACAGAAAAATATAGATGAAGTGTATGTATGCTCAAAGGCAGGTCTTGATGAATTAAAATCAAAAACAGCCTTTTGTGTCAAAGAATATGGAATCAAACCAGAAAAACTGGTTATCTTAGACAAGATCCGAGATAAGCTTGGTGTTGCTGAAGATCAAATTGCAATTGTAGAAGATACAGTGGACACAATAGATATGATCGCAGAAAGGCGTGACTACAAAACCATTCATGTGTCATCATTTTTGTAAAATTATACAATTAAAAAAAGGAGGTTTTATCTGTATGAAAACATACGAAGTTGCTTTTGTCATTTATGGATATATTACTCATGAAGATGATGATATCGGACCAACAGAATGTAATGGCTTTACGAAACAAAATAATGAATTTTATCTAAAGGATGGTCGTATATATTACAATATTACCGCAGAAACACCAGAAAAAGCCTATGAATTTGGTAAGCAAATTTTTGCAGCTGATGATTTCAAAGATCTTACAATTACAGACTGGACATTAGAACACATATCTTATAATGATACTTATTGGTACAAAGAAGACTTAAAATTTTAGGATGAAAAGTGGAACTGCTCGGACATTTAATGACCGAGTAGTCCACATAACAATCAAAGGAGAAAAATTATGGATCTAACAAAATTAGTAGAAGAAGTAATGGAATTATCAACAAAACAACCAAATGGAGTCAAATTCCGTGATGCAGATACGATCTTAGCGGATCTTATCGGAGAATGTGATTTTCAAGTAACTGGGATCGCTGATGAACTTTTAAGATTGTACTTAGAAGCAGAAAATAAGGATGATTTCAAATCATTATTTTTCTTTATGACAGAAAAAAATTTTGAAGATTATCTGGTAGAAAGCAAAAAAGTAATGGAAGAAAATATTGCGAAAGCAGAACCCAGGATCATTCAAGTATATCTTTTGGATTCTGATGACGCAAAAGAGTCAATCATCTTTCAAACGGATGCTCCCAAGGCAGCAATCAAAGACTGGGTAAAGACAGAACATGATTCTATCTCTTTCAATTACCCATTCCATCATATGGTGATGGGGTTATTAAATGAGGGATATATGGTTAAGCTGTTGTATGATCGATACTCATCAAAATGTAGTGATGTCAAATTAATTGATCAGTATTCTTGCGAAGAGGTATATCATGTGGGTTATAGCATCGGAAAGCTATTACATCATGTAACAGCTTTTACTAGTTTGTATCGCAATGCTTCTGGTGTTCCATATATTAAATTAACTGATACCATGGATGAAAGTGATTTAAGAAAGATTGCGCATGAATTAGGAATTCGTTTTATCAAAGGTCATCAATTCTGTTTTCCAAAGAAAAAAGCTCATCTTTGTGATCTTAATACTTCAGATGTAGAAAGGATTGCAAGACAGGAAAGATATATTGTAATAGATGGAATAATGGAAGACACAAAAGAAGAGTGTTATGTCTTAAGAAAAAAGGATTTATTGTAAAATTAAAAAAAAGAGAAAATCGCAGATTAAAGAAAGAGGTGTAATTGCCTCTTTTTTTTTGCAGCCAAAAAAAAGACCTGATACAAACGATCAAATCTCTTCATCGTTATCATTTTTTATATGTGATTTTCAAAAAAGAAAATTTCTCTCATATTTGTAGTAGAAGAATATTTGAAAAAGGAGATGCGCTGTATGAGCAATATTTTTGAAAACATCAATACCATCTGTTTTACTGGTCCAAGACCTGCAAAGCTATACGGATATACAAAGAAAGAAGAGTATCAGAAGATCGTAAATCAGCTAAAAGAAATCATTCGTGGTTTTGCAAAATTTGGTATTAAAAATTATATCACTGGCGGAGCACAGGGATTTGATCAGTTAGCATTTTGGGCGGTAAACAGTTTAAAAAAAGAATATGACATTCAGAATATTGTATACATTCCATTTCAGGGACAGGAACGTTTGTGGAAGAAAACAGGAATGTTTGGTCAGAAAGACTATCAGAAGATGCTTGCTTTGGCTGATCAGGTAGTTAATGTACCAGAAGCACGAAATCTTGATATGACAAAAGAAAAAGCAGAGATTGATGCCATGTTGGTCAGAAATGAGATGATGGTAGATAACAGCCAAATGGTGATCGGATTTTTTCCGTTTTCAAAAGATTATAAAAAAGAAAAGGGAGGAACCGCAAGCTGCTTAAGATATGCGGATGGAAAAATTCATGTCTGTCAGATTGACCCAAAAACTTTTGAAATTCAGATGGTATATTGTAAAGGAGGTGAAATCTCATGAATCCTAGAAACTGTTCTAACAGAAAAAGCAGCATAAGACCTAAGAAAGAAAATGCAAATGACAAACTGCTGAAATGGATCAAATATTTTGAAAATATGACAAATAATGAGAAAGGAGAAAATAAAGTATATGGCAGATTAAAAGGAGAAGAAAACAAGAAATGAAACATACAATGAGAAGTGCTTTCAAACGGTGGTGTGTCTTGCACAATGAAAAATGTCGTATTCGAATTCCTAATTGGTTCCGATACTATATAAGAAGAAACACTCAGTGGGGATACATTGTGATCGATGAAAATGAGGATTATTATTGTAATAAATGCGAAATGGATTACGAGCAAAGAAGACAATACAAAGGATATTACACCATTGAAATTTCAGATGAAGAATTATCAGAATTGCAGCGAGCTGAATGGATTAAGTAAGGAGAAACGATATGTATAAAGCAGAAGGAATATTCTTGTTCGCACATGGCGAAAATGGAGAATTATACCAAAAACAATTGAATATTGTAGACCTGGCCATAACATTTCGTGGAAAACCAGAGGAAATACAAAAACTTTATACTTATGATATCAATGAAGACGATCTAATTGATGGAAAAGAGTTTTTGCATGATGTTCGAAAAAAATGGATTACAAATCGTACTGGAATCTTAGAACATGTCTTTGTAGATGGTTTTGAAAGTAATCTTGGAATTGCTAATAATGATTTTTATCAGGGTGATTTTTTGGTTACAGAAGATTGTTTCGAAGAGCTTTGCAAAAAGCATGATATTAAAGTTCATTGGACAAAAAGTAAGAGGATAATCATATGAAATATAAATCAAAAGGCTTACTCCTATTCGCCTATGGAAAAGAAGGAGAATTGTATACAAGAGAATTAACGGTAGAAACACTTGCTAAACTACAGCATGTAAAATCAGAAGATATGCAGGAATTATGCTATACCTACAACATTGATGAGAAAGATTTGATCGATGGGAAAGAATTTCTGGAAGATGTTCGAAATAAATGTATTATCGATTACGATGGATCATTAGAACATATTTTTGTCAATGGATTCGAAAGTAATCTTGGGCTGGCAAGTAATGATTTTTGTCAGGGAAAATTTCTGGTTATGGAAGATGTATTTGAGGAGCTTTGCGAAGAATACAATATTAAAGTAGATTGGGCAGGGAGATAATGCTTAACTACTTGCTAGAAACAAAAACATCAGTTATCCTATTTCTAAACAGTCATATTTAAAATATAGATGATCTGACGAAAGGAGAAAGCAAAATGAATACATTCGAAGTCAGAAAAGAGATCAAAAATGATCTTAGAAAAGTCCTGATCCTTTGTAAGATTCCTTATAAATTTCAGGAAAATATTTTAGAATCGCCGATCACACAGGAAATGTTTGAAGACTACGTTTCCCGTGCTGAATGTGAAAAGAAAAGTCGAGAAACAGGAATGACTTATGTTTCACAAAAAGAGGCTGACAATGATGCGTATATGGCTGTATTTCTCCACACGAGAAAAGAAAAAAGCTATTGCATCATGTAATTTATATTAGGACTGAACTGGCTTTGAATATCTGGCCGGTTCTTTTTTTATCCTTATTTTTATGAGGAAGAGAGGAGTTATTTATGACTGTGAAAGAAGTGATCGACCAGATCCATGACAATGAATTATATTTCGATATCCACGAAGCAAAAGGACATGCAATTAAAGAACATGCGATTTCAAAAGAAGCACTAGTTCCAAAAATCTTGTCTATGCATCGTCCTGCCCCTGGTAATATTAAAATGGCAACAAGATTCTTATCCAAAGAAAATGCATTATATTGGATCAGAAGAACGGTTGCTGAAAATTATCAGGAAATCAAAAACTGGATCAAAAAGGATGTAGAAACATATATTGAGTTAAGCATTTCTTCTGAACTTATCACAGGAGAAGGAATTGCATTTCATACAGATTGGAAAAACATCTTTTCTGTGCATAGCGTTGTTGTAGTGCTGCACAGAGATCGTAATAATCTGTTTTATGTAAAGACTGCTTATCCGATCGCTGGATTTGATGATGTTGATGATATTTTGGATGCGATGGAAGAATATGATTCATAAAAAAGGAGAGCTTCGGCTCTCTTTTTTTTTCAAATATCTCATATTTATAATAGAAGGAAATTAATGAAAGGAGGAAAAGAAAATGGTAAATCAATATACGAAAGAATTTGCTGCGATGAATCACAAATTGGAAATTGTGGCAGTATTAACAGAGGACAAGGATATAAAGAATCGATCCCATCCTATTTAAAGCCTTATCTAAAGGATGAAAAAGTCCGCGCCCTGATCCCGCAGCCATGGGTATCCTTAACGAAACTCATCAACAAAGTCACCACACAGGACCTCCTTTTATACATGGATCCTGTCTTACATAGAAACTGACCACAAATGAATACATGGAGTCATCCTGTACCGGACGTGAGCCGGAGTCCCTCGGAGAAAACTTCGTCCTATCCCGGATGCATTGCAGGATGACTGGAACACAGGGACTGTCTGTGACCGGATCGAACGATCTCCTTTCTGACGGCAAATGGCTTCTTTTCTTAAAGAGACAGGCGTTCTCAGATCGGTTCAGGGATGCAGCGACTTATGCTCCGATAGAGGATAAACTCTATCAAAAAGGATCGCATAAAGTGAGGAGAACGAAGTGACGATCGCCATACCACCATTGGAAGCCACTTGTCATTCTTTGAATGACTGGTGGAGCCTCACTCCGACTTGAATGACATTCTTCATTATGGACAACTTACAACAAGATAAACAAAAAATCAGTAAGAAGGAGAGCTTCGGCTCTCTTTTTTTATATGTGAAAAACCGTTTCTTTAAAATCCTTCATATTTAAATTGAAAAAAATAAGTTTGAAAGGATATAACCATGATACAAGATATAGAAAAAATTGCAGAAATCAAAGGAAAAACAAAAATTGAAAATTCTTTAAAAGTCGCGGAACGTTTGTTAAAAAATGGATTTGTAACGCCTAAATTTATTTCAGATTGTACTGACCTCAGTATTTCTGATATCCAAACATTCGATAATCTGCTTCGTTCTGATCATTGTACAAAGAAGGATATGGATACGCTTATTGATAACATTTATAAAACAAAAAGTCATGATATTTATAAGGTTAATCCATATCATCTGATGGAATATGCAGAAAACACTGGATGGATAAGTATTAAGAGAAAAAGACTAGATGTTGCTGTTTTCCAGAAAACTGTAATCAATGATGATATTGAAAATAGATACCAGATTAATATCCCTTTAAATAAAGATCTTTTGGATTATCGAAGTTCGATGCAGGCTGCAATTTTGGTAATTGTGGAAGCTGATAATTGTACCGAAGAAGATCTTTATCAAAATATCGCATCTACGCATAATCAGTATGCTAATAATAAGAAAGACGAAAATACACGAAGGAATGCTGATAAATCGAAAACTGCTGATGATCACAACTGGCATCCATATGGATATATCGATAGTTATCCAGTGAGATATCGTGCAGAAAAAAGTGGCGAAATTTATATGGTGCTTTCTTGTATGGATGGAAATATCTCAACCGTGTATCATCATCCAGATATTCTTTATCGAAAAATTCAAAATGGACAGGATGGTAAATTTTATGATGAAGATCTTAAAGTTGCATTTTATAAATTACAAAGCGAATATTACTATCATTTGTCAAAAGAAATAGAGTTTGAAGTAGAATCTAAGCATTTTGAAGAGCAGTTACCGCACTCTCGTGACTTTAGTCATGAGTTAGGTAACGTTTCCTTTTAAAGAAGAAGATTTTTATATATGAAAGATATTTTTTTTCAAAAATCTCATATTTAAGGAAAGAAGAAAAATAAGAAAGGAGCTGTTCGATATGCGGATATTTTCAACATACAGTGCTAAAATTAAAAATTACAATCATATCTTTAAAAAAACAGTATCTGTGTATCGGGAAGCTGTCGATTTTATGATCCAGGTTTGTCTTCAGAAATGGGAAGACATCCGCAAGGAAGACTATTTATGTTCTCCGGTCATTTATGTTGAGAGATTATGTCACAGGACAAAGCGTTGCTCATGGAGGCAAAAGTTCCTCCATGCAGTAAGAGAAGCACCTGCACATGGTCTACGTTAATTAGCCTGAATGCGGAGCTTATGTCCTTCGTGTCATAAGAATTCTGAGTTTTGGCTGTATCTGTAGAAATGGAGTCCCCGTCTCCTAAAGAGACTACGTATGTATATACATACTTAAGGGGAAGCACGCGACTTTAGTCGTGTGAGGCTTCACAATACAAAAAATCTTTAAGAGAGTCCATTCGACTCTCCTTTTTTTATCTTTTTTCTCATCTCTCATACTTAATATGTAAACAAATAATGACGATTAGAGCAAAGGAGAACTAAATATGAATTTTGAAGAAATTAATTTTGAAGATTTTGAAGATGTAGATTTTGAATCTGAATACAATGATGATTTTGAATTTACAGAAGAAGGAGAAAAAGTTGTACAGGAATTTATAAATGAATGTCAGATCAGACAGAAAGAACTGTTAAATGCTGAATCAGATGCTGTAAAACTTCCAACAAAAGAAGCTATTTTGAAAGATATCGATCAGACAGTCATTGTCAGAGAAAATCCAAAATATGTTTCCGATTGGAATGTAACAACAGAACACAGCATACAGATTAAGTTACTGTATAAAAAACATTTTGTGAAAGCTTATAGTTTCTTATGATGAAGGGAGAAAATATGTATCAACTGACAAAAGAAGGCGAAAAAAATGTCTCTGAATTTGTTGAGGAATGCCGTAAAAGATATAAGAAGATTTCAGAATATTATACTGATTGTGATCATGTAGAATTACCAACTAGAAAAATGATTCTAGATGAAATCAATTCTGGAAAAAGATTTCTTGAAGACGTTTGGTATGTTGGAGACAAGTACTACATGAGCGATTGGTGCCTTTCTAAGAAGCATAATATTTATGCCTCTTTGGAATTGAAATATGGAACAGATTTTATAGAAGATAAGGAGAAAAATTATGAAGTATAAATTAACTGAAAAAGGGAAAGAAAAAATTGGCGAATTTCTTAAAGAGTGTCAAAGGAAACGAGAATTTCTATGAACTGAATCCCAAAAGTATTCCCGTCAAAGGGATAGCGGCATGAGTGAATATGCCCTGATCGGTACGAACAGCCAGAATCTTCTGGTCAGAGATGAGCAATTGTTACGACTGTCAGAAGTCCCTTCCATAGGAACTACAGTACCGCATGGGAGGGGTAATTCACTAAATACTGGAATGGATACTGCAATATTCTGGCATAGAAAATTCAAAAGTTGATTATGATAGAAATATTGTGGAATAGCAAAGGAGAAAAATTATGAGATTTATTTTATGTTACATTCTTGGAAAAGAACAGGTTTGGGAAGAAATTATTGGAGAAGACGCAATGAATGTTAGATTATCCGAAATCTGCGAAGAGACAGATTTAACAGATGATGACATTATGGTTTTCGATAAAGATCAGCAGTGGTAGTAAAGGAGAAAAATTATGAATTATATATTTACAAAAAATGGAGAAAGAAAAGTTGAAAACTTCATTCAGTCTTGCATTGAAAAACGTAAAAAAATAATCAATGAAGGGATTGACACTGATGATCTGGTCGATAATGCAGCAAAACTCAGTATAAATGATGTTTTGTTATCTATCAATTACTTTCATGCTTCAAATTTAAGAAAACACACGTATTCTGTTCTTATTACAGATCATTTCCGAGAAGAACTTACTTTGATCTATGAGACTGATTTCATCAAATGTGAGAAACAGTCAATTATCGATGATGCGATCAATAAAGAACATCTTGCAGAAGATATCGTTGATGTTTTTGAAAATCTTTTAGATGAAAAAAATATCGAAATTCCATGCAATGATCCGACTGAAGAGGGACATCGTCATGATGACGGAAATGATGCAAAGATTTATGGAACGGAATATTTTGATCTGGTCGCACAAGTACGTGAACTTTTATAAGGAGACTAACTATGGAATACCAATTAACCAAAAAGGGAAAAGAGAAAGTAATATCTTTTATCAAATATTGTGAAGAAACAAGGGAGATTCTGTTAGCAGAATCTTCCATTCTTAATGATGAGACAAAACTTCCTGATGAAGAAGCGATTGTCTCAGATATCGCATTGTTTATTGATAAAGATGGCGAATATCTTAATAGCTGGGGAATCACAGACTATGCGAATTCTAACCCTTTGTGTTTAAAAGAAAATATTGATTTTGTTAAAAATGAATAAGGAGAAAAATATGAAACAGATATCAAAATACAGAGAAATTAGAAACAATTTTGTTGATGAAGAAGATCATAAAGTTTACATTGATGCTTGGAAAACAGAAAATCCTAATGAGGAAGGATCTGTAATTGCTAAGATTGATCTTGCAACATATGAAGTTGAATATCTTGATGAAAGAGCAAAAAGGGATCCTTATGTTCAGGAAATGATCAGAGAAACCATTTCTGATTTAAAACAATTTAATTAGTCAAAAAATAAAGGAGAAAAATTATGTTCGATTTTGTATGGGACTTAAACGAGAACGAATTTGAAAACTTCAAAGAAAAACAGCGGACCTATAAAGAAAGTAATTACGATGGGGGATGGATTGGAAACGTTCGATGTGGTTTATTATGCTTCGACATTATTGATTTTGATACATTCCTTCATTTTGATCTATATGTAGGCGGCGTTGACACAGGATATGGATATAGTGATTGTCTTAAAGATCAACCAGATTATCCATATGACTTCTGTAGTACTCATTCATTACATATTGAGGATTCGTTTACAGATGTAACGATTGAAGAATTTAAAGTTGATATGGAGCACCGTATTGTAGCACATTTACTTGAAGTAAAAGGCTATTTCACAGATCGATATCCAATACGATATATCGATCTAATCGAAAAAGCAAACAAAGAATTACTTCCATGGTAGAAAAGGAGAAAAATTATGATTCAAATTAATACAACAGATTTTACAATTGATAACATTTTATAAGAAATATGTGAATTTGTCAGGAAGGGAGAAAAAATAATGAAAGCATTATTAATCCATACCGATGGATATTCCATAGATGTTGTTGGAAAATATAACACCAAAGAAAAAGCTAGTCGTGCTCTTTATAAGGAGTTCGAAAAGATGTGTTCACAAGATATTGATCCAGAATGGCAGGAACAGTCACATTGTGATTACGAAGATGCGATTCTATATCTCAATGGAGAAGATGTGCATGTCTGGCAGGTTGTATCTGCCTAGTTGAAAAGGAGAAAAAATATGATCAAAAATTGGGAATTAAAAATTACAGAAAATGAAACGAGGCTGGTTATTCAAGATGGAGCAGTCATGAGTAGTGATATTCTGAGTCTCGCAAGACACCTTGTAAATAAGTATCATCTTAGCACATTATCAATTTATGATAAAAACAATGAGAAACTTTTCAATTATAAATTAGAGGAAGATCTGAAATGTAACAATGCACAAATGAAACCATTCAAAAAAGTCACAGATTTGAATTTTCCATATTTTTTAAAAAAAGCAGAAGATTTGATCTATGAATCAGGATATGTTGATCAATTGTATGGCATAAGATTTGCGTTTGACGTGCCAAAACAACAAGGCAATTTTGCAGATTGCTTGCTGTGCATTGATTTTCTTGACATAGACGATGAAACAGAACGACCTAGTGAATTGTATCAGTTCGATCTTACGGAATTAAAATGGGTGAAATGGCTGAAAAAGAAAAATAGAAAGGATTTTGTATCATGAGAACAAAGATGATTTATATCGCAGATGATGAGATAACATTTGAAAGCGAAATTGAATGCAGAGAGCATGAGCGTAAAGTTAAGCAAGAAATTTTGCAGAATATGAAAGATTTGGATCTTTATCTTTGCAAAAAATATTTTCCAGAGCTTGAAATAAATGCGGAGCCTGAATTATTCCAGGCTTCCATGTGGTTGCAGACTGACATTTCAGAAATTATGGTAAGTTTTCCTGAAAGTAAAGATGAAATCATTTCTACGATTAAAGCAAATCCATATGGAGATAAAATTCTGCAAGATTATCTGAATTTCGATAAATTGGAAAGAAATGTTGAAATCAGAAATGATTTCTTAGCTGCATTAAAATCTGTGAAAAGAGGATCTGAGTTATCAGGACCACAAGACTGGTCATTTTCAAAAAGAGATCTGACAGAACTAGCAAAATTACATAAAGCAAATAAATGCAGAAAGAAAATTGAAGATTTACTTACTGATTGTAATTTTCATTATGAAAGCGCAAAATTTCATAATAAAGATTATACAGAATTTTTGAATTAAATTTTAAAAGGGAGAAAACATATGAATCAAAAAATTAAATGGATCGTTGCGATCAGTAATACATATGACTATAGTATCACATTATTACACTTAACAGCTACGGTAGAAGAAGCAAAACGGTATTTGCTAAACAGCATAGAAAAAGAAAAAGAAATGTCTTATGAAATGTGTACAAGATCTACAGAAAATATTGATGAGATTAGTGTTAATTTACATCATAAATCTAAGAGTATCACAGAATTGTCTGCTCATGCTTGTTTCGAGACTTATAGTGTAGAATACAGTGCGCAAACAGTAGATATGATCCAAGATGTAACAGACATAGATTTAATTTAAAAAAGGAGAAAGACTATGAGACTACTTTTCTTAAATGTAACACCTGAAATGGATTGTTGCGGAGTTTTAATTTGCAAAAATGATGACGTAACAATGGAAATGATTCAAGAAAAGATCGATGATCTTAAGATTGCTGCTGAAGAAGCAGATGAGGAATGGTATGTACCTGAGCTCATTAAAAGCCTTCCAAAAGAATGGCAAATTACATTAACACCGATAAAAGATAACGTTTATATTTAAAAAAGGAGTAAAACTGTGATCAAAGTAAAGTCAGTAACAATTGAAGAATTAGAAAATCCTGGTTGCAATAACGGGAATTACCCAATGGTAAGCGTACACACAACAAATGGAGATTATCATGGGTTAACCTGTAATTGTCGCAAGGGATGTGCAAATACCTGGGATGTTTTTAACATCGAGGGTAAAGAATTTTCAGATGAAGAAGAACTTCTTGAATATCTTGAATATTAGTTAATTCAAAACACATATCATACTTTTTTGAAAGAGGCCTTAACTGGTCTCTTTTTTTTATATGTGATTTTTTTCTTTCTAGATTTTCTTTCATATTTAAAATAAAAAGTAAATTAACTACCGAGAATTCCTCGATAGTTAACAGAAAATCAAAGAAAGAGAAAGGAAGAAATAAACTATGGATACTTTGGATTTTATATTTTTCTTCATAGGAATTGTTGGATTCATTCTTTCTATCGTTAGTGAAATCATAATTAAAATAGATGATATCATGACTGATAAAAAGATAGACCGTTACTTTAATTCGATTGGTGTTAGCGGAAGTAAAAAATGGAATCATCCTGTTTATAATCGACTGCAAGAGGATCATTATATTTTGGAAGCAAGCTTGGACAAAACTAAATTCTTTTTTTATCTCTGTGAAGTAATAGGACTACAGTTAAGTGTAGTGAAAGCAGGCTTTTATCCGATGGATTTGATAGCTTCCATCATAATCATTGGATATCTGGAAATAGTAGTTGTTTTAATCGCCGTTGTCCACTTCAGTATTTTTTATGATTCTTATGAAGACCATTTGGAATATCATGAAGAATTACAAAAAAGAAAGAATAATCCCAATTCTGACGATAATCTAGAACATAACAAAAAGAAAAAGCCGAAAAAGAGACCTAAAAAGAAAAACCAAAATTCAAAGAAGAAAAACAAAAAGAAAAAAGATAGAAAGGAGAAAAAGAAATGAGCTATACCAGCCTATATGGCATTAAATCCGATTTTACAGCAGTGGAGTTAAAACAATACAAAAATTCTTGGTTGTTTCTGCCACAGATTTACAAAATCCTTGGAGAAAAATATTTAAATGAAAAAGATACATATAAAGTACTGTTCACTTCAAAGAATCTGGATAAATTAGAACGCAATGTTTCAAAATCTAAAAGAACAGAAGATCGCGTTTTGTGGCTGCTTGTAAACCAACAGATATTTTTTACAAAAGATAAAACATTTATTGCTGATTGCATTCAAAAGTTTTTTATGGAAGATGTTAGATATTATCATCCAGATAATATGGACCTAATTGAATGGCATGATAAGATTCGAAAAGATATTTCTGCATTAGATGAGAAAAAATATCCATACTTTATATTCAATGCCACCTCTGTAACAGATTCCGTTTATAATATGTTTTTCCGGTTTAATGATGATACACTTGAAGACATTCCGATTTCTTTAAAAGAAAAAGATGAAGATATCGTAGATTTTGTATACATTGAAAATGGAAAGATTAAAAAGCTCATTTCAAATTTGGAAATTTAATTTCTTATATATGAAAATTATGATTCATTTAAAATCTCATATTTATATTGATACTTTTTTAAAGACGAAAGGAGAATATAAACATGGGAAAATTAAGTACTTTTATTATCAATGGAGCACCAATGAGTGGAAAGGACACATTTGTACGTCAGCTACAGAAAGAATTTCCTGATCAGGTTGTAAATTTTTCTACCATTGATTCAGTCAAAGAGCTATATAAAGTCGCTGGATGGAATGGTAAAAAAGATGCTGAGTCACGAAAAGTATTATCTGATATGAAAGATTATCTGACAAAGAAATTTGATCTGCCATTCTTAGAGGTCCAGAGCAAAATTTCCGAAACATTGAAAACAGCCTCTAATTCTGAAAAAGATATGATGCTTTTCATTCATGTAAGAGAACCACAGGAGATTAACAGACTCAAAAAAGCTCATCCAGACATTGTAACGATTCAGGTTGTTCGTAATTGTATCAAAGATCTTCCTGCAAGCAATCATGCAGATGCTAATATCAATGATTACCAGTATGATATTACGGTATATAATAATGAAACAGTCAAAGATCTTCGAAATCGTGCATTAGTTCTTGCAGCAGAGTATGGATTGAAAAAAACAGAACCGAAAAAGGTTTCCATCGAATTCGAAATTCCAGAAGGAATGAATGAAAAAGAATTTGAACAGATGATGAAATATGCTGGTCATATGTTAGTTATGCCACCAAGTACTCCATTAGATATTATCTTAGAAAAATTACATTAATTTCCAGTAGAAAGACTCAGCATATCGTTGGGTCTTTTTGTAGTTATCAAAACTTCTAACACTCATATTTGCTTTGTAGACAGTTGACGATAGGAGAAATTAAATTTCTTCGATATTCAAAGCAGAAGTATTTCTGCGAAGGGAGACAATATGATGAAAGAAGCTAGATATGATAAGATTGAGAATTATTTTACAAAAGAAACTAAAAAGCATTGCGATCGTGTAACACACTATGTAGAACTACTCACAAAACAATTGAACATATTTGGGGTTGATCAGAAAGTTATGCTTGCCGCAGCACAAATCCATGATATTGGAAAGTATTATATTCCTGACAACATATTAGACGCCCCAAGACCTTTAACTCGATTAGAGCGCGAAGTTATTGATATGCATGCTTATTATGGATATGAAGCTTGCAAAGAATTAAATTATGGAACAGAAGATGTTAAAGAGTTAGTTTTATTACATCACGGAATGAATAAATATCGCAAATTAAAGGATGATCAGATCGGAAGTTTTGCAAAAAAATATTATCCAATCTTGATCGCAGCGGATATGTATGATGCGTTAACAAGTGATCGTGTTTATCGAAAGGCATTAGATCGTGAGACAGCATTAAAAATTATCGCTGAACATTCAGAAGTTTATCACTGGGTATTTACTGCATTAGAAAAGGTTACAAAGGGAGAAAATTTATGAGAAAGCCAATGTCCCCATGTTACAAATGTGAATTTCATTCAAGTACTTGTCATGCGAATTGTGGATTTTATCAAAAATTTCATGATGATTTAGAAGAATGGAATGCTATCATTCGAAATGGGAAAAAACAATTATATAGTACAAGATATGTAAAATATGTACAAAAAATTGCAGGAGAAGTTTAAGAGAGCATCATGCTCTCTTTTTTTATTGATCTAAGCAGAATACCATGTCTATAATGAAAGTTGGACGGAGATGAATGCGGTCTTCCTTTGAAGCGTGAGAATCTTATATGTGAAAAATATTTTTCAGAAAATCTATCATATTTAAGATGTAAAACTTAAGAAAAATACAGTCAATTAACTCACGACTAAAGTCACGAGTCTCCGAACGCAGTATTAATAAAGATATTGTTTGATTTTGAATCTTTCATATTTGGTAACAAAATATGACAATTCAGAGAAAGGAAAAAAATTATGGGAGAAAACAGAAATTCACATTATTGGATCAATCGAAATCAGAGAAAGAAGAAAGCAGAAAAACATGTAATAGAAATTGCCACGCAATGTACATTTGCAGCATCTGCCACGGGCATTGACCCTATTGAAAACAGTATCCAGAATACAAAGCTATACGATGATAGCATCTTTTCACATGTTGTAAAACGTCCAATGATAACAAAAGAATTATTCGTTGTTGATCTGGATTCTGCAGCTGCAGTTTTTCATTACTATGACAAAGATAAAAAGATGGCAGTCTTAAATTTTGCAAGCTACAAACATCCGGGTGGAATGTTTTTGCAGGGAAGTTGTGCTCAGGAAGAAAGCTTATGTCATGCATCAGCTTTATACAATGTTTTATCAAAATGTCAGAGCTTTTATGATTGGAACAATCAGCATAAGAATCGTTCCTTATATTTAAACCGAGCCTTATATTCCCCTGATGTCCCATTTTTATCAAAGCATGGAGATATTAGTCACATCATTAATTGTGATGTGATCACATGCGCAGCTCCAAATAAAGCATCTGCTCAAAAATACTGTCATGTGTCTGATATGGAAAATCATGATGTTTTGGAATCAAGGATTCGTTTTGTATTAAGTATTGCTGAATATGAACAGGTAGATACTTTGATTCTTGGGGCTTTTGGATCAGGCGTTTTTGGACAGAATGGCACAGAAGTGGCTGAAATCTTTAAAAAACTTCTCGTTGAAGAATTTTGGACATTTGAAAAGATTATTTTTGCGATTCCAAATGATAAAAAAAATGGAAATTATCAAAAATTCATGACTGTCATGTCTAACGTCATAACTAGAAAGGACTAATCAACATGAAACAGTATATTGTAGAGCGTCCCAATGGAAACGTTGTTGTAGCTATTTTGAGAAATAAATCAGATAATACATACTCCTATGTGAACTTAACAAAAGGACATATCTGTCCATGCCGTTTTGTATCTGAAGAAGAAGCATTGCATGATATGGACCAGAAGATCAAAAGCGGAGAGATTTTGCGTTACATTCTTCTCAATTAGATTCTAATTTTCAAAAGAGTCGTTTTGTGGCTCTTTTTCTTTTGTTTCTAAGAAAAAATGGGGTATAATAAAAAAAAGCACACCAAAGGAGACAAACTATGAAAGAATTTCAAATGCCAGCACTTACAAAATACATCATCGATTTGAAAAATGAAAAACATCCAGAAACAAATATTTTTGAATCATGCAATATCAATGAAGCTAAGCAGATGCTGGCTATGATCGATATACAGGCAGACACATGTACAAAAGAAGAACATGATCCAGAATCTCAGATCCATCAATTTGAATTCCTAGCAGCAGACAATAAAGAAGATATTATCAAACTTTCTTTGTTCTACAACGGAAATATCCAAATTCTTATGAATGAGGAATGTGTATTTCAGCTAATATTCTGATACTTTTATCTTTTCCTTCATCTCTCATATTTGTTTTGTAAAATAGATGACGATTTAGAGAGAAAAGGAGAAAAGATCATGACAAAATCAATTGAAATCAAAGAAGAAAATATTATGGAACTGAACAAGTACATTGATCAGCTGATCAAAGAAAACCAGCCATCCTCATGCATTTTCAAAAAATGTAATGCAGATACAGCAGCTGAATTGTTAAAGATTCTTGGGATTTCAACAAATGAATGTATTAGCGAAAAACATGATGGCAACCATAAATTTCAGTTTTATACAAATGAAAAGCAAATCATAAGAATTACTGTTTACTGTAATGGTTGGATTCAAGTTTGGGTCAATGATGATCCTTTGTATTCACTGTACATGTAGTATGGAGAAAATTTTAAGAGAGACCGAAAGGTCTCTTTTTTATATATGATTTTTATCTTTCCTTTCATCTTTCATATTTACATTGAAACATTTTAATGACGATTGAGAGAAAGGAAAACAAATTATGAAAGAAAAAGAAATTTTAGTATTTATTCGACCTGCGTATATTAGGGATGCACAGGCACAGGTTTCTGGAAGCCCATTGAAACGAAAGACAAAAAATGACTATGAAAGTACATGGGTAGAGATTAAGTGTCCAGCCCTAGTCGCTGATTATTATGACATTTCATTGGAAGAAGCTAAAAAACGCACTCGTGAACAATATCCTTACTTAGATGAAGAGGCTTTTGATAAAATTTTTGAATTTCGTGTATTTTAAAAAGGGAGAAAATTATGACAAATTTATCAATAACAGCAAAAACAAATGTAGATGAATGTATTCAAATCGATTATATTACGATTTTAACTAAAGATGGAAAAGAGATTGATTTAAACTGGGAATATAGCCATTATACGCCTTTTGAACCATTCAATTCTCCCCATTCGATTTTAAAATCTATGAGAAAATTTGAAACATTTTATGAGAATGTCTTTTTCGATGATGAAGAAGAAGGAAATCCAGTTTCAGATTTAAAGAAAAAGAAAGCTTTAAAAGATGCAACAATCTTAGAAATCCAGTTATATATACCGGATTTTGCAGGGGATCCTGAGGAAATTAAATTTGACCTTAAATCAATGGGTTTTGTTTTTCGAAAACAGGAATCTGGACAGACAAAATATAGTCCGTATGATTTACCGATCAAATATGATGAAAATTTCACATTGGTTATTGAAAAATAAGAGGAGGCGAAAAGTTATGGGATTCACTAAGCCACCAGAGGGAACTGTAATCACAGAAGACGAGGCAATTGCACAAGGTGCAGATGATTTTGACATCGCTTTGGGCTTTATGGAAGGATATATTACTCCATCAAGACTACATCTTACACCTTTAGAAAAAGCTCATGGAAAAATTGTTGCCAGACGAATGGATACATATTATGACGTAACAATCTATGAAGATGGATACGAAGATTATTATCCAATTGGAGATTAAGAAGGAGAAAACAATGAAACTAGATTTAAGAATAAAAAGTGATAAGAAAAAAAATATGGAATACTGGGATAATATGGAAGAAGAATGCAGAGAAATTCTGAACACGATTCTTTCCAATTATGCTAATGCAGATACATCTCAGATTAATGAGGATGCACGTATCGATATCAGTAAATCTATTTTGGAAACTATCATCCAAAAATGTGGAGAGTATGGAATCGATACAGATGCTGCTTTTCCATATGTTGATGAAAACTATTAAAAAGGAGAAAAATTATGATCGTTGATACAAACAGAGAAATTGTAGTTGGAGATACTGTATACATTGTAACTAAAGAATATGACCACAAAAATCAAAAAGATGATTATCTAATAGATCAAGGAAAAATTACAGAAATTACAAAAAAGTTCCTGATCGTTGATTTTAAAAATTATCTAGATTTTGATAAGTTCTATTTCTATCTTAAGAAAGATCTGTATGAATTTGCACTTCCAGCAGCAACTGATGGATCTCATACTGTTTTATGTTTTAAAGAAAATGATGCAAAGAAGCATATCTTAAAGCAGCAGCTCATGGAAGAAATTGCAAAACAACCATTAAATGAAAGAACCTGTACATTGGAACAGCTTTTATTAATGAAAGCTGGATTCACTGTGAAACGAAATCAAAAAGATATGGAACGAGAATTATCAGGAGATGCTCATCCTATTAATTTCGCAAGTTTTATCACAGTAGCAGGTGGATCAACCAAAGTTGTTGTTTACCATGGAGATACTGAAAATATGGAGATCTTATGGCAGGGAAGTGTAGATGATATTCCATTTCCAAAAGTTCCATATGGTGACTGGATCGTAGAACATCATACCGTTGTAAATGATGAGGATATTTTAAAGGTATTTTTGAAAGAACCAGGAGATCATTTCGATCGAACATGGAGTAATATTAAGATTACCAATATCAAATGGGATACATCCGAAGATACAAAAGTCTGGGCAAAACTTCCTGATGAAATTGATGTTTTGGACATGAATATCGATCTATCAAAATATGATCCAACTAAAGATCTGGATTATGATGATGAATTCCTAGATGACGTATCTGAATGGTTAACATCTCATTATGATTTCTGTCATGATGGATTCGATGTCGTTACAAAATAATTTCATAATTACTTTTCAAGGGGCAGCAATGCCTCTTTTTTTATATGTGGATTTTATATTTTCTTTCATCATTCATATTTAAGACGTAAATATAAATGACGAATTAGAGAAAGGAAAATGTAAAAATGAGGAGAAGTAAATTAAAATTCAAAACAACAGCAGTTTGCCCAAAATGTGGAAAAACATTAGTCACAGAATCTGCTTACAGAGATTATCCTCTTCAATGCTTAGAATGTGACGAGGATTTCTATTTTATGGAAACAAATGACGATGAATATTCCACAGATGTATTACTTCCATTAAATACGGAAGACAAAACTGTTCAGGAGTTATTAGGAGCAGGAAATTTAACAGAAGCGGATAAAGGATTATTCAAAACATCTTTCCATGATTTCAGGTTATTAGAAACTTGTGGATGGCTAAAAGATCATGTTGAGATTCAGTTAGAAAATCTATTAGAAGCTGGGGAAAAGATCCAGAAATATGCATTTGAAGATGATCCATATTTTACTTTTGGTTGCATTATGGATGAAAATGAAGAATTTACAGCGGATGCATTAGAAAATACTTTACATCGTTTGATTGATGAAGGAGCAAGTAGATATAAAATTTACGAACTAACAAGAATGATCCATGAGGATGGAAATGAAGCACTTATCAATCAAGATGATATTTCTGTAGATCTTGGATACTACCTGAAGGGAAATATTATTTTAATTTAAAAAAGGAGAAAATCATGAGAAAATACGTATCATTTCAGGAGCAGCGTAAGGAAATTGATGCTTTGCGAGACACGATTGAAGGAGAATTAAATCGCATTGCCATTACAGAGGATTCAAAAGAAGTTGAACAAATGCTCAAATATTTGAATCACAACATCCAGAAATATGCAAAGAAAAATCTGGATGCGATCCATGGGGTTTGGAATCCTGATATTGTGAAAAGTGGTATTCCTAGTTGTGTAATGCCGGAATTTGTGAAAGGAGAAAACAAAGATGATTGACATGAATCTTGATTTTCTTGTAAATGCAGTTGTTTGTGATTATCCATCCCTCGCTAGTATCACATTCAGAACAATGAAAGGTAAAGAGCTTGTACTGAATTATTGGAATGGAGATGGATACGATTGGGATGATCATTTTAATCCAATCAGTGATAAAAAGGATAAGTTTAAAGAGATTCATGCCGAATTCAAAGATATCTCTTTTTACTCAAAACATGAAGATGAAGAAGTTTTTTCGGATTCTGTAATTGCTGAGAAGTTAAAAAATGCAAAAATTGAAGAAATTCATACATATGCTGATTTTATTGGAAAAGAAAATGACATTAAACTGGTTTTGAAGCAAATAACATTTCATTTTTCAAATAGTAGCGATTATCAATTTCCAATTAACGAAGATTACAAAGTCTTTATCGATTAAAAAGGAGAAAACTTATGAAATATGCAAATGAAAAAATTGTTGAAAAATTAAGGAAGAGATATCCCGAAGGATGCCGTGTAGAGCTTGTGAAAATGGATGATAAGCAGGCTCCGCCAATCGGAACCAAAGGAACTGTATTTGGAGTGGATGATGCAGGAAGCATCATGGTTTCTTGGGACAGTGGCAGTCACTTAAGTATCATTTATGGAGAAGATCTTTGTAGAAAAATCAACGAATAAGGAGAGAAAATGGCAATCGTAAAAAATAATAATTCTAATTCAGAATTTGGCCAGCGTCTTTCTGAATTGTTGAAATCATCGAATGTTTCGCAAAGAGAATTAGCTCACAAAATTGGAATTACAGAAGCAGCTATTTCACGATATATCAATTCTGATCGTACTCCGAATGGGAAAATCATTGGAAATATCGCAAATGCTCTGCACGTAAGCACTGATTATCTAATTTATGGACACGATGGCAATACAGCAGATGCAGACTATTGGAAGATATATCACTGGATCAAAAAGAATGCTTATCAGTTATCATTTGAACAAAAACGAGAGCTTATACTTTTGTTACTTACAGAAGAAAATGGAAAATAAGGAGAAAAATTATGAAAATCAAAGAATACACAACGGAATTAGATGGCGATAAGAAAAACATATTGAGAGAAGTAGGACATTACGTAATCGTCAAAGAAAAATACAATAGTCCACAAAAATTTGCAGATTTTGCAAGAGAAAAGTTGCACCTCGATATGAGAGCAGAAGAATATGTATACATTCTTGGACTAACAAGCAAAAATCATGTACTTGGAGTATTTAAAATATCGCATGGGAGTATTGATAGGTCAGTGTGTGGAGTAAGAGAAATCTTTGTCCGTTTACTACTAAGCGGTGCGGCTCAGTTTGTTATGATCCACAATCATCCGTCAGGAGATGATTCTCCATCAGGTATGGATTGTCAAGCTACACAAAGATTGATTGAAGCTGGAAAATTAATGGGAATTCCTATGGTTGACAGCATTATCATTGGCGATGTTGGACATTTTAGTATCAGAGAAGAAGGCATGGCCAAATTTGAAGATTAAATAGAAGCGGAGAAGGATATGCGAGATAGAATCTACAAAGCTTTTCATCAAGATATTGAATATGCAGACTTTTCAGAGATAGATAAGCTAAAGCAACAATTAGACGAACTCAAGCCCTATAATGATTTTGTTCCATATGGATTAAAAAGCTACAAAGAAGCTTTCGATGTCCAATTCATTTATGAATCAGCTGCAATCGAGAATGAAAATATAACACTAAGTGATGTTGACACAGTCTTAGAGGGAAAATATATTCCAACAAATATTTCTTCATTACGAGATGTATTTTCAATTAAAGGATGTATTGATGGATGTGCCTTTATCGACATGGAACTAAAGAAAAATAGAGAACTTACACGAAATCTAATCCAAGAAATCCATAAAAAAGTTCTCTTAGAATATCCTGTAGAAATACGTGGTGTTTATCGTTCTGTTCCTGTTTGTATCAATGGATCGCTAACAGAAGTAGCAAAACCAGAAGAAATATCTGATCTGGTGTATTCATTATTTTGGTTTTTCAAACATTCTTATGAACATCCAATTGGTATGGCAGCAGCTTTTCATGTCATGTTTGAAAATATTCATCCGTTTCAAGATGGAAATGGAAGAACCGGGAGATTAGTTCTGAATTACATGCTACAGCAATTTGGATATCCTCCAATCATCATAAAACACGGTCCAACAAATGATTACAAATTAGCTTTGCAGGAATGGCAAGTATACGGAGATTCTGATATGTTTTTAAGTCTTGTAAAAGATTGCTTGATGAAGGAATTAAAAAATTACATTAAAATCATTGAAACAACGAGAAAAACCATAAAAGAATTGAACAAATAGTACCATTTTTACATAAGGAGAGTGAAAGCTCTCTTTTTTTTATATTTTTTTTCATCTCTCATATTTACTATGTAAAAATTAATGACGACTTAGAGAAAAAAAAGGAGAAAAGATATGTACATTTTAAAAGTAAAGAACAGCGAAAATGATAACGTGATTACAATTTTATTTCTTCACGAGCAGACAGTAATTGATCGTGTAAAGGACCAATATCAAACAATGATCACTAGATTCAAGAAGAACAAAAGAAATTACTTGAGGTTTGAAAGCATATGGGATTCTGATTATAAGTCATTGGAAGAATATTTTGAAGCATTTGTTTCACACGAAGAGACATCTTTCCGTGTTTCTATTAAATATCTAATCAGTTCTGAACTAAACCAGGAGTTGCATGACGAAAATATTCCTAGAGAAGAAATGATCAGCTGGGAAATTAGTTCTGAACTTCGAACAAGTAATCCAGAAGTTCTGAAATTAATGATCGATCCTCGGTACAAATTCGAATGTAATATCCCGAAAGTAAATCTGTCCAATCTGGATATTTGGGGAGCTGCATTTATCTGGTATGATGATTTGGGAGTCGAATATAATCTTTGCACAGAGGAAGAAAATGATTCCAGTGCTGTTTATAAGATGACAGCTGATAAATCCGATGGTTTTGAGACAGATTATAATCAATTTGTGCATTATGAAATCGATCCAGATAATCCATATTGGCAAGAGGATCTTGAAATCGCAATGTGTGAGGCGTTTATTCAGTTGCATCATTTAGGGCTCTGTATAGAAAAAAGAGATGTGGAAGGTCTCTTCAAAAAAATAATCGGTATGAGATTTGCATCCAGAGCGAAAGTAAAAGAATGGATGTTCGATCAATTAAATCTAAAATATTCCCAGCTTCCAGCTTTTGCATTAATGGAAAGTGAGATCAATGAAGAGATTGAAAATGGAATAACTAATGTCGATTTTTCAATGAATGGCACATTTGGAGAAAATTTGTTTGGCTTTGATTATGCAGATTTTACGATTGAGTACTTAAAAGACAATGATGGTTTGATATACATCACGAATGTTTGCTGGAATTAGTATGGTAATCAAAAAGGGACCAATTGGTCTCTTTTTTTTTATATTTTTTTTCATCTCTCATATTTATCATGTAACAACTGATTGACGATTTAGAGAAAAAAAGGAGAAAAATATGAGATTTAATAATGCGAAAGAAATGTATGAGTATTTGAACAGTGGACATGATCTTTATCATCCTGAATCAGGAATTTATGTATTTTCTTACAATGATCGTGGTGCTTTATGCAAATACTGTTTATCAAAAGATCAGGTAAAAGAGATCAGTAAACGATCAAAACAAAATCATGATGAATACTGGAGAACTTTTCTTGGGTTTGGAGGAGAAATTTTAGAAGATGATAAAGTTTCCATGAAACCTTCCCTTGAATTTTGTGAAAAGCATTATCAGGAATCAGATTGGTTGAATACAATAAATGTTAACCTTGAAAAACCAGATTGTTATTTGCTTTGTTGCTTGGATGATGAAAATTATGCTTCAGCTCAATATTTCACATTTTCATCCATGACAGAAGCAAAAGAGTTCTGTTATCAGTTTGCGGAAGAAAATTATCCTGATGAAGATCTTCAATTTGAAGAAAGCAGTTTTTATCATAAGAATGGACATAAAGGAGCAAAAATTTCTTGCGCTTATGGTACTTCTTTTGATATAAATTACATCTTCCCAATTCATATGAAAAAAGATAAAATGTCGTTTTGTGTCTGGCATCATGCATATAATGGTGTGCGTTTTGAGATCAGAAAATCAGGGACTTATGAAGAGTGCAGTAGTTTTACAAAAGATGATTTTCAAGAGACTTATGTTAAACTGTCTGAAGTATCTCCTGATGAAGTGAAACAATATGAAGAAGACGATCAATGGATACTTGATGATGGACTAGAATGGGAAGTATGGGATATCATTACAATTCATAGACAGAATCATTCAAATGCATTTGTCGCTCCATTATCAATATACCAGCTTTCCAAGGTCAAAACGATGGATCAAATATCTGGATTCTGTATGGAACAGTGGCTTGATGATAATGTTGATTTTGCATGGGGGCTCTTTCATAATGACAAACTAATTGGATATTGTTCTATTGGGGTTGCGGATGATACGGAACCTCTGATTGAAGGACATGAAGCTTATAAAGAAGATTCTTCCTTATATCTAAGTGATGTTTTTATGCTCCCTGAATATCGAAATCAAGGATATGGATCACAAATGATCAAAGAATCCATAGAAACCAGATGGAAAATGGATGGAGAAAAGAATACTGTATACCTACATGCAATGGGTATTACAGGAGATTTGTCTTATGATGAAAAGTTAAAATCGTTTTATGAAAAAAATGGATTTTCAGAGTTATGCAGCGATCGTGAGATTATGGTATTGACTGCAGATTAAGAGGGCTTTGGCTCTCTTTTTTTTTGTATGAAATCTTATATATGAATTTGGAAATCGATGAAAATTATAAATTATGAAAAATCTCATATTTATATCGTAAATATTAAATGACGATACAGAGAAAGAGGCAAAGAAAATGGAGAAAAATTCAAAAAAAGTAAAATTAATCGGTGGAGAAAGATGCCCAGCATGTGGTAGATACTTTTACCTGAAACTTAGTAAACAACAGGATAAAGAATATACTGATTACTGCTGCTATAAAGGACCAATTCAGAACAAACTAAAATCTTTTAACAAATTTGAGAGAGAATTTGTTAAATCTGGATATTGTCCAAAGTGTCAAGAAGATATTTTTCATTCAAAACGAAAAGGACTTGATGAAAATTTCTTTTATGATGATGAATTAGATGGAGATATGATTCAGAAATTTATAGAAGAAACAGAAGAGCAAGGATTAAAAGGAAAAGATGCGATTACATCTTCATTGGCTGATCCATTACCAGTGAATGAAAAGATGGTCTATCTTTATGACTGGGGATTGGAAGATGACCTTTATGTTGATCCAAACACAAACAAAGTCTTAGAATTTTAAAAAAAGGAGAAAGAATATGTCAAAAGTTATTTCAATTTATAAATGCCATGAGATCATCGTGGACGCAAACAACGATTTTGTGTCAGAGCACATTACTGATCTCCCTCATTCTGAATTCATTCAGCAAGAATTTTGCAAGCAGTTCAATGAGGCAGTTGAAAGTTATCTATTGGATATTATAAACAAAGAATGTGATGATAAGATTCAGCGATTGATTGCAAAACCAATGACAGCAAAATCATCAGATCATAAAACAGCAGTCGGAGTTCATATTTACGGAAAATCGAATGTTCGATTTACAGAAAAATTCCGTACCAAAGTTTTTGATTTCATGGATTCACAATTTGCAGATGGCTGGGGAGAAAGTTTCTTTGGGCCGATTAATACGATGACTGCGCCAGATGGGACAAGGCTGTATATTGATTGATAATGAGAAGATCAGATCAGAGAATTTCTCTGGTCTCTTTTTTTATATTTTTTTTCATCTTTCATATTTGAGTTGTAAGTCATTGACGAAGAGAGAAAGGAGAATTATTCATGCAAATCAAATTACACATTGAAACAGATCAAGAGGTATTAAAAGATGTTATGGTAGAAAATAATGAAAACGATTTTTATAAGGAAATCGGGAGCGTTCTTCCAAATCTGAAAACAGATCTTCCACAAACGCTTTATGTTACCTCAGATCTGGGATCTGCTGAATTCTACTTGGGAAAACGAGGGACATATACGGAAAATGGAATTGTTTATCCTTCCATGTATGTAAAAGAAAAAAACAATTTCATTCAAGGATTAACTCCTGCTGCCTATTCTGATGCTTATCTTACCTGTATTCATCCAGAATCTAATAATTACAAATATTATTGGCTTCGACCAAATGCAAATGGAATTGGTGCAACGTATGGAAGAATCGGTGTAAAAAGAGGAGAAATGTTTGGAGCAAAGGACCTGAAAAATCCATATCCAACCCATCTTTATTGGATCCGCTATTACGAAAAACTTTCTAAAGGATATGTTGATCAGTCAGATATTTATCTGCAGGATCAGAAACCAAAAAAGAAAAAAGCTGCTTCCTTTAAAGCAAACACACCTAAGGAAAAAGAAGATACAGCATCACATGAGCTTTATTGCCTTTTGAAATCCTATGCAAAACATGTTGTCAAAACAACTTTGACAAATGAGCATGTAACGATCGCACAGGTAAAAGCAGCAAAACGGATCCTGCAAGAAATGGGAAAAAGAAAGACTGTCAAAGGATTTAATAATCAGTTGTTAAAACTGCTGCAGGTGGCTCCGAGAAAAGAGCGTTATATTCAAAAATTATTAGCAACTGCAGAAAGTGATTTTGCAGATATCATTTATCGTGAAGAGAATCTGATCGCAGCGATGGAAGCTGTTGCATCTGATGAAAATACAACAATTGATGTCCAAGAAGACTCTTTCACCGCAGATCATATTGAAGTTTACTATGCAACAGAAAAGCAGAAGAAAGAAGTGATTGCTCATTTATCTGATCGGTTAAAAGGAAAAGTTCATCAGGTATATCGTGTGATCAATCAGAAACATAAGAAACGTTTTAATGATTATCTGAAAAAAGAAGATATCCACCAGGTCAAACAACTATGGCATGGATCCAGAAATGAAAATTGGTTTTCTATCTTGGAAAATGGATTGCAATTAAATCCAAATGCAATTATTACTGGAAAAATGTTTGGAAAAGGAATCTATTTCGCCCCATCTTCTAATAAGAGCTGGAATTATACCAGTTACCGTGGCACATCATGGGCAAGTGGAAATAGTGATACGGCTTTTATGGGGCTTTATGCAACTGCTTATGGAACACCACATGATGTTACGATGTCTGAAAACTTTTCTCAGAATAAGTTAAAAAATCTTCAATGTAATTGTGTTCATGCACATGCTGGAAGCCAACTATTAAATGATGAGATCATCTTTTACAACGAATCCGCAATGCTTTTAAATTATATCGTAGAATTCAAATGATCTGTTTCAAAGGAGCCTTCGGGCTCTTTTTTTTATATGTGAAAAACTTTTTTCTTCAAATCTCTCATATCTGTAATAGAACGGAATGTTCTTATTACGAAGAAAGACGGATCAGAGGCGGAAGTCCAAGT
>ERZ791879.316-NODE-316-length-45268-cov-8.396479_pt1 | contig 45268 bp, 46 predicted proteins | sample MGYA00510162_ERZ791879 | MGnify/ENA primary metagenome ERZ791879 (study PRJEB30046, sample SAMN00792113) | human gut metagenome | study: EMG produced TPA metagenomics assembly of the A metagenome-wide association study of gut microbiota in type 2... | reverse complement strand
AATTTAAATAATAATTATTATGAATAGATAATGATTACATTAAAGTATTAACAAATTTAAAGTTAAGGTGTATAATAATCTCTGGTAAACAAAATATAAATAATTTTATGAAGAAAAATATACTTTTATTTATTATTTGATAAAACTAAAGAGTATCTAACATAAACTTATAGATAATATGGAGGAGAGACAATGTTAAAGGGAACAGTACATTCAATAGAAACAATGGGATTAGTAGATGGACCAGGTATTAGAGTTGTAGTATTTATGCAAGGATGTGCATTAAGATGTCAATACTGTCATAATCCAGATACATGGAGTGATAAAGGAGAAGAAACATTAGAGTTTACTCCTGAGGAACTAGTAAATAAGATTGCGAGATTTAGAAGTTATTTTGAAAGATCTGGAGGGGGAGTTACTTTTTCAGGTGGTGATCCATTAAGACAGCCAGAATTTTTAAAAGAATGCTTAAGACTTTGCAAAGAAAAAGGAATACATACTACATTAGATACATCAGGAGTAGGTTTTGGAAACTATGAGGAGATATTAAAGTATACAGATTTAGTTCTTTTTGATGTAAAACATATTACTCCAGAAGGATATAAGGAAATGACTGGTCTCAATATAGAGGAAAGTTTAAAGTTCTTAGAAGCATGTAAGAAGTGTAATACTAAAATATGGATAAGACAAGTTGTTGTTCCTGGAATGACTGATAGTGAAGAATATATGACTTCATTAGGAGAGTTTATTAAATCTTTAAATAATGTTGAAAAAGTAGAGTTACTTCCATATCATTTACTTGGAGTAAACAAATATGAGAATATGGGGATAAAATACAGATTAGATGGTGTTCCTGCAATGGATAAGGATAAATGTAAAGAGTTATATAAATTACTTAATTTATAAAATAAAAAATAGTAGTAAACTTTATAAAGAGTTTACTACTATTTTTTGAATTGATTCAAATTAAAGTTGGCTTGAAAAAAATCCAGGTTTTATTAATTTCTTTTTCATACCTTCAATTACTAAAAGGTAAACTGCAGCAGTATCAAATCTAGCATCATGATAATTTCCACTACCTTGGAATAACTCATCAGCTTTTTTTGCAATAGCATCATCAGTAATTCCTAAATATTCAATTGTTTCAGAAAGTTTTGGATTTTTAATTCCATTGCCATTTGGTGAAGGAATTTTACATATATTTTTATAATATGCCATAGTACAGAATGTTCTTTTTGGTTCCCAAGTTTCATCTATCATTCCAGCTTCATATAAAGAATTAACTTCATGCTTTAAAAATTTAACATCAAATTGAACATTATGGCCAATAACGAAATCTGCATCAAAAAAATCACTCATAAAATCTTGGATTTGTTCTAAGAACTCTAAGCCATTAGATAATTCATAAAGTTTTTCAAGAGAAAATCCATGAACTTCTTGAGCTGCAGGATCCATTTCATCAACTGTAAAGAAGAAGTTTTTACCTATAGTTGTTTGTGGTTTTGTAGATGTATCTACAGTTATATAACTTAACTGGCATATATGACCAGGACGTACGCTAGTTGTTTCAGTATCGAAAAATAATAATTTCATCTTTACCTCCAAAAATTTAATTTATTCATTTTATAATATCATAACTTACGTTAATAAACAAATTAATAGTAAGAAAATCACCTTTATATAATTATATAAAGGTGATTTTCTTACTTTAATGTTTTAGATATAAGTTTTAATAATTCTATACAAGTTTCTTTAGTTCTATTATTTTTATCTAAATCAGGATTATATTCTACAAAATCTATAGATTTTACCAAGCTTGTACCTAAAATGGACTCTAATAAAGCTTTGCTTTCATTATAAGATAATCCGTGATTAACTGGAGTTCCAGTACCTGGAACATATTCTGGATCTAAACAATCTATATCATAGGAAAGATGAATATTTTTTATATTCTTTTCTTTTATTAGTGATAATAGTTCATTAATAACTACAGTGGTTCCCTTATCATTTATATCCTTATTTGTCCATACGTTCATATTTAATTCGTCTATTAAAGCTACTTCACCAGCATCTAAATCACGACAAGCTAAGATAAAAACATTTTCTGGTTTTATTTTAAAGTCATCAAAGAAAATAGAAGTTAATTTATTATATCCAATGCCCATTGATGCAGCTAAAGGCATTCCATGAATATTTCCAGATGGTGAGGTCTCATCAGTATTTATATCTCCATGAGCATCTATCCAAATTACAGCTAAGTCATTTCCTAAAAATTTACTAGCACCAGCAATTGAGCCTAAAGCTAATGAGTGGTCACCACCAATAATAAGAGGTAAGGTATTATTTTCTAATGCAGTTAAAACTTTTGCAGCTAGTCCATTATTTGCAGTAACAACTTGATCTAAATATTTTAATTTTGGATTGCTTAAGAACTTAGCTTCAGCATTTACTTTTTCAACTTCAATATCTCCTAAATCATACACAGTATGATTTTCTTGAAAAATATCTATAAGGTTGTTTTTTCTTAATTCTTCGGGTCCCTTTTCTACACCAGGTTTATCACAACCATAAAAAAGAGGCATTCCAATAATACTTATATTCATAAAAAGACCTCCATCTATTATCTAAATTTTGAATAATACTTATATATAATAATACTTTAAATAATATAAGTAAATAATAAATTCTTTTTTATTTAATAAAATTTGTCAAAATATATGAATACCTTACTTATATTATATCCAATATAATAAAAAAGATGTTTTCTTTTAAAGGGGAAAATGTATAAAAATGAATTTCTTTGTTGATAAAATAATAAATTTAAGAAAAAATAACTATACTGAGATGGAAAATTTACAATGATTAGATAGAATTTTAACAAATTACAAAAATATTATTAAAAATTTAAAATTTATTGTAAAATGTGATATTATTATATTGGTTAATTTATAATTATAAAATTTAAATTACATAAACTATATTTGAAATAATAATGCATACAATTAACTTTTAATATTAAAATTAATATTTTTGAAGGGATGGCACAGAGATGAGTGAACCAAATGGAAAAAGAAAAAAACGTTCTAGAAGGAAAAAATGGTCAACTAAAAAGAAGGTTATAGTATCTACAGTTATTGTTTTTGCTTTATTAATATGCACTCTTGCAACAGGATATATGTATATTAGAAGTAAAATATATTCAGGATTAAATCCTTCAGAAACAATATCAGATACTGAATATAAGGAAGTTGAAGGAATAACAAATGTTCTATTAATAGGAACTGATGCAAGAACATTAGATGAAGCATCAAGAGCAGATTCTATTATTATTGCTACATTAGATAATAATAATAAACAAATAAGATTGACTTCATTATTTAGGGATACATTAGTTAATATTCCAGGTCATGGAGAAGGAAAATTAAATGCAGCATTAGCATATGGAGGTCCTGAGCTTTTAATTGAAACTATAAAAGAAACTTATGGAATTAGCCTTGATAAATATGTAATTATTAATTTCTGGGGATTTGAAGCAATTATTGATCAAATGGGTGGACTAGAGTTAAATGTAGAAGATTATATGCTAGATGAATTAAATAAGTATATTGGTGAGTCTACAGGTGGAAATGATTGTCCAGTTACAGAACCAGGATTACAAGTTTTAAATGGAAAACAAGCTTTATCTTATGCAAGAATAAGAAAAGGTGTTGGAGATGAATATGCAAGAACTGATAGACAAAGAGAAGTTTTAATAAAAGTAGCAGAAAAGTTAAAGGAAACTAAGCCAAGTAAATATTTAGGAATAATGAATAATATGTTAGAGTATATAAAAACCAATATTGAGCCAATACAAGCTTTAAATATGGCATATACTATATATAAATTCCCAAGTTTAGATATTGAGCAACTTCAAGTACCAATTCCAGAATTAGCAGATGGTGGTTTATATAAAAACTTAGGTTGGGTATTCTTAATGGATAGAGAGCAAAATGCTAAGTTCTTAGATGAATTTATATTTGAAGGTAAGGTTCCAAATCCAGATGAATATGATTATGATTCATTTAATGAAGCAATGGCTGATTATAAAGCAGAGTCAGAAGAGTATAGTAATAAACATAATATTAATCCAGAAGATTATATAGATAATAGTGAGGATATTGTTACTCCGCCATCTAGCAATGATAGCAGTTATGATAATACTGATGAAGGTACAAGTGGAAGCACAGGTGGAAACACAGGTGGAAGTACAGGAGGAAACACAGGTGGAAGTACAGGCGGAAACACAGGTGGAAGTACAGGCGGAAATACAGGTGGAAGCACAGGCGGAAACACAGGTGGAAGCACAGGCGGAAACACAGGTGGAAGCACAGGCGGAAACACAGATGGAAGCACAGGCGGAAGCACAGGCGGAAATACAGGTGGAAGCACAGGTGGAAATACAGATGGAAGTACGGGTGGAAACACAGGTGGAAGTTCGGATGGAAGCACAGATGGAAGTACAGGTGGAGAAAATACTGATAATGGAAATGTGGATGATGGAAATATAGAAGGTGAAGAAAACCAAGGAAATGAAGGAATACAAAATATAAATCCTAATATATTAAAGTCAATTGAATAAATATAAAATAAAAGCGATGTATTCATCGCTTTTATTTTATTAAATTATTATTAATATAATAATTTGCATAACAATATGTGGTATAATAATCAAAGAAATAATAGAGAGGAGAGAAATAATGAGCTCGTTTAGAATGCAATTACTAGTAATTATCTTAAAAATACCGGCTATATTAATAGCTTTTACTGCTCAAGGTTATGCAAAGGCATTAGTTGCAGATAAATTAGGAGATAAAACACCAAGGTTTCAAGGCAGATTAACTTTAAACCCATCTGCTCATATTGATTTAATTGGTTTTTTAATGATTTTAATAGCTGGATTTGGATGGACTAAACCATTAAATACTAATCCAAGTGCATATAAAAGAGGATATAAAGATGCAATAAAAGTTTCTGTTGCAGCACCATTAGCTAATTTACTAGTTGGTTTTTTAGGAACAATATTATATGTATTTACATATAAATTCTTATCTAATATTTTATCAGATACAATATACTTTATATTAATTAATATGATATGGCTAATTGCAACTATAAATATAAGTTTATTTGTATTTAATTTATTACCTATACCAGGATTAGCTGGATTTGAAATATTTAGAGATTTATGGCCAAAAACATTTTATAAGGTTTCAGATAAGATATATCAATATCAATTTTTAATACTTATTGCAATTATATTTATTGGTGGAACTATTTTATCAATACCAGTTAACTTTATTTTAAATGGATTTATGGCTTTTGCAAGATTAATATTTGGAATTCTTTAAAAGGTGGCAATTAATTTTGCCACCTTTCCTTTTCTATAAATAAATCTCTATTATATATTTCTTTAAAAAAGTCTTTACCACGCATTGCTTGATGTATTTCTACATCCAAGTTGCTAGGGGATGATACTGTAATAACAACTTTTTCATCGTCAAAATAAACTTTTAGTTTCTTTACAATACCTACAAGGCTTCTATCTAACCCTTCAGCAATTTTTACTAATGCACCAATTTTATTAATTATATCAATATCTAGTTTATTAATTAAATAAGAAAATTGTGCTAAAGGTAAATGATAATTATTAAATCTATGAGAAGCTGCAATAGCGGCGCTCATTAGATGTTCTTTATGTGTAAGTTCATTAATAATTGAATTTAAAATAATATATAAAGAATGTTTATGATGGTTTTGATAATTTATACTAACTCCACAATCATGAAGCATTGCTCCAGTTTTTAATATATTTAGATATTTATCATCTAATCTATGAAGAGGCTTTAGTTCATTGAATAAGACAGATGATAAAAAGTATACTTGTTGTGCATGAGGTATATTAGCATTTAAAGAGTTTAATATTCCATAAATACTATAGTCTAAAATATTATCTATTACATCATAATTTTTATAAAGATAATCATAAAGAAGTCCTTCTCTAATTGAGTTATTAGATACTCTTATACTATCAGAAGATGCTATTTTTATTATCTCATTAAGTATAAGTAAACAGCTAAATATACTATCTACCATATCTAAATCGATACCCTCAACCTTACGACGAAGTTTTAAATCTTTACACTTGATAATATTATAAAGTTCATGAATTCCAACTGCAGATAATTCATAATTATTAATTAGTTCTAGAGGATAATGTGTTTTAAATTTATCCATTTTAACAAGTGTCTTAGCAAAATCACCTACAACAACTATAGATTCATATTCACTATTTAGCCAAGAAATATCATTTAATTTATCTTTTAAGAAAGATATAGACTCATCTAAATTTGAATTTAGTATTCTATCAGCTATGTTGAATGTATAAGCTAAATTAATTCCACCAAAAGGTAAAGACATCCAATTTGTAATTTCTTTATTTTTCATAGATATTAAATTAGTTGATGTTCCAGTTATTTCAACTATAAGAGAATTAGTTATATTTAAGCTTCTATTTACACTTAAAGCTGTAAATTTAACTTCTTCTTCTGGTGATAAAACCTTTAAATCTAGATTAAGATTAGATTTTATCATAGATATAATAGATTCACTATCTTTAAGATCCTTAAAGAAACTAGTTGTAATAGTAAAGATTTCTTTTGTACCAGAGGCCTCACAAAGGGATTTATAAGTTCTTAATGTAGATAGAATATAATTAAGTTTTTCATTACATAAAACACATTCCTTTGATAATTCATAACAAACTTTAAAAGGTGTTTTAAGCTCATCTATAATCTTAAAATATCCTACATCTTCAACTTCTGCTAACATTAATCTAATTTTACTAGAACCTATATGAATTATACCGACTCGAATCATATAACACCATTCCTATCATTAATACTTAATATAATTACTATGATATATAAAAGTAAGAGAAAAATAAAGGTTTGTTGACAAAAAATATTTCTTTTAGTTATAATAAATTAAATAATTAAGTAAATAATTGGAGTAGTACTGAGAATATATCCGTCTTTTTGTTTTTCAAAGGGGCGTTTTTTTATTATTAAAGTAGAATATAAAAAAATAGAGGAATAAATAATGGATTACAAGAAGAAAGTTGCTGAAGTTATTAAAAGTAAGGTTGATATAGAGTTGGAGGCAATAGAAAAATTAATAGAAATTCCACCACAGGCAGAAATGGGGGATTATGCATTTCCCTGTTTTCAATTAGCTAAAATCTTTAGAAGAGATCCTAATATAATTGCTAAGGAGCTAAAGGATAAAATAAATCAAGATAGTTTTAAAAAAGTAGAAAATTTAGGAGCATATATAAACTTCTTTATTGATAAAAGTGGGCTTATAAAAAATACTTTAGAAAAAATATTATCAGAAGGAGATAACTATGGAAGCTCTAATATTGGAGAGGGTAAGACTATATGTATTGAATATTCATCACCTAATATAGGAAAAACATTCCATGTTGGAGATTTATTTAGTACTTTAATAGGTAATTCCCTTTATCAATTATTTACCAAAGAAGGATATAAGGTTCAAAGGTTAAATCATTTAGGGGATTGGGGAAGTAAATTTGGAAAATTAATATCTGCATATAAAAGGTGGGGAAATGAAGAAGCTTTAGAAAGAGATAGTATATCAGAACTTTTAAGAGTATATGTTAAGTTCCATGAAGAAGCACAAAAAGATTCATTATTAGAAGATGAGGGAAGAGCATATTTCAAAAGATTAAAGGAGAAGGATGAAGAAGCAGAAGATTTATGGATGAAGTTTAGAGATTTAAGTTTAAGAGAGTTTGAAAAGATTTATGATATATTTAATATAAAGTTTGATTCATATTTAGGAGAAGCATTTTATGATGATAAAATTGAAGAGCTATTTAATGAATTAAGAGAAAGAGATATATTATCTGAAAGTAATGGAGCACAAGTTGTAATGCTTGATAAATATAATATGCCACCATGCATTCTTTTAAAAGATGATGAGGAAACAATATATGCGGCAAGGGATTTAGTTACTGCCATTTATAGAAAGAAAAACTATGATTTCTATAAATGTATATATGTTACTGAAGCACCTGAATCATTATATTTTAAACAAATATTTAAAGTTTTAGAGTTGTTAGAATACCAATGGGCAAAGGATTGTATAAATGTTGGATTTGGATTAGTTAAATTTAAGGATAGAAGAAATTTTACAAGAAAAGGTGAAGTTGTAATTTTAGAAGATTTAATAAAAAAATCTGTAGATAAGATTTTAGAAGGTATAAATGAAAATAATCCAAACTTAGAAAATAAGGAAGAGGTTGCTGAAAAGATAGCTGTAGGAGCATTAATATTCACTTATTTAAGAAGTCCAAGAGAAAAAAATATAATATTTGATTTGAAAGAAATTCTTTCATTTGATGGCGAAACTGGTCCATATGTACAAAAGTTATATGGAATAGCAAAGGGTATGTTAAAAAGAGGTGGAGACATTGATATAGCTCCCAATTTTGGCAAATTAAATTCCAAAGAGGAATTAGAGTTAGTTAAAATTCTTGAAGAATTTACCACTGTAATTCATAATGCCACAGATAAATTAGAACCATCAATAATGACAAGATATATAATAGAAGTTGCTAATAAGTTCAATAAGTTTTATAGTGTTCATTCATTATTAAATTTAGATGATAAGGAGTTAATGAAAGCCAGATTAGTTTTAGTTGAAGCTACTTGTCAGGTTATGAAGAATGCGTTAGCGTTAATAGGGATAGAAGTAGTGGAAGAAACTTAATAATTGTTTATTATAAATTTAGTTAAAACATAAGGGAATTTTAATACATAGTTGACAATATTTTTGATATAATAAATGTAATAAAATATGGTAAAAGTGAGGTGAGAAGTTAGTGTTTTTAAAGAATAATAAATATAAGAGTTTGATAGTAGCTGTATTAATTACTATAGTAGTAGCACTGCTAGCTTTTAAGCTGATAGATAATATTGAAATATTTATTAGTATAATTAAAAAGTTTATTTCATTATCTATGTCATTTGTTTATGGAATAGTAATTGCATATGTATTAACTCCTGTTGTTAAATTATTTGAGGAAAAAGTAAAATTAAAAAGGGGAGTATCTATAGCTTTAACATATGCTATTTTAATTGGAGGAATAACTATTTGGGCATTGTACGGAATACCAGGACTGATAGAAAATGTAAAGGAAATAGGAAGTGATATACCTAATTATATAAGCTCTCTTGAAGGTGTTGTTAATGATATTTTAGAAAAAGATGGATTTAGTGGTATTATAAATAACACTGGTGTTAAAATGAATGTTGATACATATATAGATAAAAGTGGGAAAATACTTATTAGCGCATTAGAAGGCTCATTAATGAAAATGGTAAGTTTATCATCAATAATTTTTAAATTTATTATTGGATTATTAGTAGCTATATATATTCTTATAGATAAAGAAAGATTGTTACGTGAATGTAAAAGAATGATGTATTTAACTTTAAAGAAAGAGAAAAGTGATAAATTAATTGAGTTTATTAAAACTTATAATTCTATGATAGTAACATATATAGGTATAAAGGCAATTGATTCAATGATAATAGGTGTATTAGCCTTTATATTATTAAATGTAGTAGGGTCTGAATACACAATATTGTTATCTATATTAGTTGGTGTCACTAATATGATACCTTATTTTGGGCCATTTATAGGTGAAATTATAGGTTTTTTAATAAATGTATTTGTATCACCTACGAAAGGTATTATTGTATTTTTAACATTATTCTTATTGCAGATGTTTGATGGATGGTACTTAGATCCAAAACTTATAGGAGATAAAGTTGGGGTGAGACCATTTTGGATTATATATGCAGTTGTAATAGGCGGGGGCTTTTTTGGACCTATAGGAATGCTTCTAGCATCTCCAACAGCAGCAACAATTAAAATATACTATAAAAAACTTTTAGAGAAGAACAAAATTACAATTTAGTTAATATTCGAATATAAAAAATAAGAACTGCAAAATTTGCAGTTCTTATTTTTTATACTTCGAGCAGTGAGATGAACAACTTCCGCAGTTACAATCACCTTTTGAAGATTTTTTTATGTTTTTAAATAATATATATCCGGCAACTATAATTAATAAAGCTGCAATAAAAATTTCCAAATAAATTCACCTTCTTTTAGTTAAAGATTGAAATCTTTGTCTCAGGTTAAATAAATAATGAACCTATGTTAAATACTAAGAATGCAACTAACCAAGCTAAGACTAATTGATAAGTTACAGAGAATAAAGTTAATTTTGAACCAAATTCCTTTTTCATAGTACCAACAACAGTAATACAAGGTGTATAAAGTAAAACAAATACTAAGAATGATAGTGCTGATAGTGTAGTAAAATGAAGTGGTAACATTGTTTGTAAATCACCTGCAAAGATTACACTCATTGAAGAAACAACAGTTTCTTTAGCAATTAGTCCTGTTAATAATGAAACTGATGATTGCCAGTTCCCAAAGCCTAGTGGCTTAAATATTGGAGCAATAAAACCACCTACATAAGATAATATACTATTATTAACATCTGTCATTCCAGAGAAATTAAAGTTGGATAAAAACCATAAAATTATACTCATTGCAAAAATTAATGTACCAGCTTTCACTAAAAATCCTTTAGTTTTTTCATATAATTGATTTAAAAGATTTTTTAATGATGGCAATTTATATTCTGGTAATTCTATAAGTAAAGGTTCTTCTTCGTTTTTAAATATTGTATGCTTAAAGATTATACCAAGTATAAATGCTAATAATATACCTAAGAAGTAAAGTGAAGCTACAACTAGTCCAATACTATTAGGGAAAAATACAGCTGCAAATATACTATAAACAGGTAATCTAGCATTACAACTCATTAAAGGAATCAATAAAGCAGTAAGTTTTCTATCTTTTTCACTTTCTAAAGTTCTTGCAGTCATAATTGCAGGAACAGAACATCCAAAGCCAACAATCATAGGAATAAATGCTTTTCCTGATAACCCCATTTTTCTCATAATTTTATCCATTATAAAAGCTACTCTTGCCATATACCCACTATCTTCTAAAATAGTTATACAAGCAAAGAGTGATAATATTATAGGTAATAACACTAATATTCCACCAACACCACCTATGATACCATCTATAATTAATGACTGGAACCAAGGCGCAGTTCCTTGAATTAAACTTTCAATTATAGGAACTAAAGAGTCATTTAATAATGAATCTAATAAGTCTGAAAGGGGTTGTCCTATCCAAGAAAATGTTACTTGGAATGTTAAGGCCATAATTATAAAGAAAATAGGATAAGCAAGCCATGGATTTAGCATTATATTATCTAATTTTTCTTTTATAGTCCTTGTTGATTTATTATCTTTTTTAGTACATTGACTTAATAAGTTTTCTATGTAAGTATAAGTTTCTTTTTCACTTGAAAAATTATAATCATTATTATCTATTTTATTGGTATGAAGATTTTTTAAAGATTTTTTTACATCATCTATACCTTGTTCCTTAGATGCTTGTATAGGAACAACAGTTACATTTAAAAGCTCTTCTAACTTTTTATAATCGATATTTATACCTTTCTTTTCAGCTACATCTATCATATTGACAGCTAAAATAATAGGTTTTTTAAATTGCTTTAGTTGCATTGTTAAATATAAATTTCTATCAATATTAGAAGCATCAATAATATTTAATATTAAATCTACTTGTCCATTTTCTAAAAACTCTTTTGATATTTTTTCTTCGTTTGAAAAAGTATCCATAGCATATATACCAGGTAAATCTACAATTTTAAAATCATCAAAAAAGCCTTCTTTTTTATCTACGGTTACTCCTGCCCAATTACCAACTCTTTGATTAGAACCAGTTAGGCTATTAAAAAGTGTAGTTTTTCCAACGTTGGGGTTACCAAGCAAAGCTACATTTTTCATTTTGTCATCCCCTTATTTTTATAATTAAGCTGTTAAAATAATATTTTTAGCATCTTTTTTACGTATAGCTAAATCAAAACCTCTTAAGTTTACTACTAAAGGATCCCCTAAAGGAGCAACTCTTTTTAATTCTATTTCAGTTCCTTCAATAAGTCCTAAAGCATAAAGTCTTTTAGTAAGTTTATCATTTCCGTTTATTTCATGTATCTTAGCTTTTTCGCCAAGCTTTAAATCGCAAATGCACATATATATCACCTCAAATTGAAAATCATTATCAAAAAATTCTTACATATATATATGATATCAATAAAAGAGGGCTTGGTCAATAAAAGCAACATATTAAAAATAAATTTGTTATATATTTGAAAAAGTAAAAACTATAAATGGTATTCACTGTATTAATAACATGGTATAATAAAAAGATATAGAGATACTAATTTTAAAACAGGAGATAAATAATGTAAGAAAGAGTGATAGTGTGATTATTCGAGAAAATTTTGTTGATGTAGAAGAATATAATATTGAAAAGATATTAGAAGGGAAGGAGGTTCAGTGTAAACCAGATGAGATTATATATTTTGATTTAGAGCATTATGTTTACAAAAAGCCAAAATGTATAGGGGTATTTGGAGCATGTATATATAATAATGTTGATAAAAAGATACATGTAACTCAATATATGATAGAAAATAAGAGTGAAGTAGTTGAAATACTAATACTTGCAAAAAAATATTTTACGAAAATGAAGAATATGGGAAAGAAAGTCATAGTTACTTTTTCAGGAAATAATGATTTTACTGTTATAAAATACTTATTTAATAAATATAATATTTATTTTGATTTTGATAAAGAATTTAAATCTTTAGATATACAAAAAGAATATGAAAGAAATATGAATACATCTATAGGACTTAAAAATTTGGAAAAGGTTTTTAACATATATAGAGAAGGGGATGTTATTAGTGGTTCAAATCTAGCTAAAACATTTCATAAGGTATTAAAGGATAAAGAATATATTGAAAGAATGCCAAAAGAAAAAATAGAAACAATATTATTATATAATGAGCAAGATGTAGTGAATTTATATAAGATTTTTATTACTTGGAAAGACTATATACAAAGTAAAGATGAAGAAATAAAAGTTAATATTGATACAGAAAATTTAGAAACTGATAAGGAAGAGATTGATAAGAAAGAAACTAATAACAATGAGGTTATAGAAGAAGATAAAGAAGAAGTAGTAGAAACAACTGAAGTTGAAAAAATTGAAGATTGTATTGTAGATTAAATTTATATTATTTTAAGGATAATATCCTTAAATGATAGATGCTCCTAATTATTTAGGAGCATCTATCATTTATAGGAGTTTTATTTAACTGTAGATATATTGATATTTTTTCCATCGGAAATAGCTATAACGGTGCCATTAATATCTGTTCTAATAGTTCTGATATTATAAGAATTAAGAAGAGATAAAGTTTCTGAGGTAGGATGACCATAAGAGTTATTTTTACCTACAGATATTATTGCCACAGATGGGTTTGTTGAAATTAGAAAATCTGTGGAAGTAGATGTTGAAGAGCCATGATGGCCAACTTTTAAAATATCACAGTTTAAATTATTATTTTGAGATAGTACTGTATCTTCAGTTGATATTTCGGCATCACCTGTAAATAAAAAAGAGTTATTAAAGAAAGTTATTTTGATGATTGGAGAATAATCATTTAAATTATCACTAGATATATTTTCTAGGGGAGAAAATACTTCAATTTCTGTATTTTTTCCAAGATCAATTCCTTTAACTCCTTTTTTTAAAACATTTATTTTAAGATTTTTATCAACTAAAGCACTAATCATGTTTTCAAAGGTAGTAGATGAAGTTATTACTTTGGGAGAATAAAAGCTTCCAATATCATATCTTTTTATAATAGTATCCATATTTCCGATATGATCCTCGTGAGGATGTGTTGCAATAATATAATCCAATTTTTTTATATCTAATTTTTCTAAATAATTTAGTAAATCTTTTCTATTACTAGATGGACCAGAATCTATAAGTAAATTTTTATTATTAACCTGAATTAAAATACAATCTCCTTGCCCTACATCTATATAGTGAATAATCATTTTGTTTTCGTAATTAACATTATTATTTTGAGTTAAAAAAGAAATAGAAATAATAATTGCAGAAATAGTAAGTATTATTTTTAATGCTTTATAACCTTTATGTTTAAATTTATTCATAATTAAAGACTCCTAAATAAGAAATATATATTTTAGATTATTGACTAAAATTATAGAAAGAAATCTTAAGTTTATAAATATTTAACAGGTTAGTGAAGTGAAATTGTTGGTATAATATGTTATAATTGTATAAAATATCATATAAGAGCGTGGTTAAATAAAAAAATATTAGGAGGATGAGGATGAAAAAAGAGTTTTCAATAAGTAATGATAAAGTATTAATGAATTTTTCAACTAGGTATTGCAATAATTTTGAGAGTCTATTAGAAAGTGAGGGATTTAGAAGGGTTTTAAGTGTTTATTTAAAGAGATCTGAAAAAAAGAGAACTTTATCATATAGATATTTAATTAAATCCTTAAATACCACTGAAATATCAAATTTAAGAGAGGATATCACTAAAATTTTTAAATGGCTAACTATAATAGATGTAAAAGAAGTTATTGAATTAAATCCAAGATATAGTGAGCTTTTGAGTAATAAAGAAGAGTTTATCAATGTGATAGAAGATTTTTATTTATTTTGGAGAAGATTAGAAAGATATACTATTGTTCAAAATGATAAAATTAGTCAAGGTTTAGCTGCTATGAATTTTACAGAAGCAAATTCAGCTTTTGAAAAGCTAATATTAAAGTTCTATAGAAAAATTGAACAAAATGTATTGGGTAGAACTCCACAAGTTTTTAGACAAATAACAGCCGGTGGAAACTGTAGTATAATGATAAATAAGCTATTATGGCCAATTCCTAATGGGTATGAATTACTAGAGGATATTAATTTTATAGATTGTATTTTGTTAGAGCCACCATTTATAACATATCCTAAAAAGAATACAAGAAATGGAATGTTTTCAGAAGTTTATGATAATCCTTTAAAGTATACACATATAAATAAAGACCATTGGTTTTGTTACCCTGCAAAAGTTGGAGAACTAATAGCATATATATATTTCCATAGAGATTTTATGAATCATGGAATAACTCTATGTAATTTATTTGAAATGGCTACAAGAGAAGAATGTAGAGGAAGACGTCCTGATATTGTTTATGTATTTGGAATAAATGATGGAGAAGATTTAAAAACAGTTTTCTATGATGATGAAGAAAATAATATAATGCTTGGTTATGTAAATTATTCAGATGAGATAGATTACTTTGGATATATGAAAAAAATGATATTAACATTGCATAATTTAATAATGATAAAAAGAGGTTATTTGCCTATACATGGTGCAATGGTAAATGTTCAAATGAAAAATGGAAAAGAAGCTAATGTAGTAATAATGGGTGATAGTGGTGCAGGAAAATCTGAGAGTTTGGAGGCTTTTAGAACATTAAGTGAAGAATATATAAGTAATATGAATATTATTTTTGATGATATGGGTACTTTTAAAGAAATTAATGGAGAGATATATGGATATGGTACAGAAATAGGCGCATTTGTTAGATTAGATGATCTAGCTCAAGGGTATGCATTTAGAGAAATAGATAGAAGTATATTTATGAACCCAGATAAAATAAATGCAAGATTAGTAATGCCTGTAGCACCGTATAGCCAAATAATTAAAGGGTATAAGATAGATTTATTCTTATATGCTAATAATTTTACTAACATAACAGAAAATGATAAAGCTATCGAATACTTTAATAATCCTGAAGATGCAATTAAATTATTTAAATCAGGTCCAAGAATGGCAAAGGGAACTACAACTGAAGAGGGATTAGTTGAAAGTTACTTTGCAAATCCATTTGGACCTGCGCAAAAACAAGAAGCTACTGACATATTGATAGAGAGATATTTTAAAACAATGTTTGATACAAATGTAAAAGTTGGACAAATCAAGACATGTCTTGGAGTTAAAGGTAGAGAACAAGAGGGGCCAAGAGAAGCTGCAATAGAGTTATTTAACATTATTAAAGAGTTATAAAAAATAGCTTTGCACTTATGTGCAAAGCTATTTTTATTTTTAAAATTTATCTTTTGCAAAAAATGATATAGAATATAATCCACAAATACCAATAATAGCATAAATTATTCTACTGAAAGTACTCATTTCCCCAAATATTGCAGCAACAAGGTCGAATTGAAAAAAACCTAATAGTCCCCAGTTTATAGCTCCAATTATAATAAGTATAAGTACTATGGTATCAATTACCTTCATAAAAAACAACTCCTTTGGTTTTAATAACATACTTATTTTTTCCAAAGGAGAAATTTATATTCACGCGAAATATTTTTATAAAATTAAATTTTTTATTAAATTGAAATATTTCTGTCAATAGGTTGATTTAAAGATATGATAGTATCAGTTCTTTGAATTCCAGAAATAACATTTATTTTGTTTAATAATATATCTTGAAGATCACTTATGTTTTTACAGATAACCTTAGCAAATACAGAATAATCACCAGTAGTTAAGTGTAATTCAACAACTTCTTTAATTTTTGACATTTCTTCAAAAACTTCTGAGAATGATGAAGTTTTATCAATATATATTCCTACAAAGCAACAAACATCATATCCTAGTTTAGGAAGATTTAAAAGAATTTTAGTTCCTTTTATTATTCCAAGTTCCTCCATCTTCTTCATACGAACATGAATAGTACCACCGCTAACATGGCAAAGTCTTGCAATTTCTAAATATGGAGTTCTACAATCTTTTATTAATATATCTAAAATTTGAAGATCTAATTCATCAAGTTGATAGGCTTGGCTTAAACCCATAATAACACCCCTTTAATAAATTTATAATATCTTTAATACATTTTATCAAATAATTTAAAGATATGCTAGTCCTAATTATCGAATTCTTATTTTTTTAGGGATATAATATAAAAATTAACAATTTTTAACATATTATATATTTTAGCTAATATTAAGAATAATTAGTCAATTATTAGATAAATAATAAAAAAATTATAAAGTTAGCCATGAAGTATAAGAAAAATAATGTTATGAAGATAAGAAGAAATGAAATGGAAAGATATATTTTATAAAAGAGTGGAAATAAAATCGGGTTGAAAATATGTTAAATAGACAGTAATATATATAGTAGAAAGATATAGGAAGGAGAGCTATTGATGGGTAACTTTTTATCAACACTGCTTTATTTCATTGTTCTATTAGCAATTGTATTTGGAATAATGTTTTTAGGAAGAAAGTATGTATTTTCAAAAGTTAGAATTAATAAGTATATACCACTTGGTATAGCTATAGTAACATTTATTTTACAATTATTTATGCCTGTTATACTAGGAAAGAGTATTTTCTGGGTATCATTTTTACTAACAATATTAACAGTAACATTCTTTTTATGGTTCATGGATATTCAAGCAACTGGTGGACCTAAAAAGAAAGAAAAGAAAATTGAAATTAGACCTAAGGCTAAGCCTAATAGAGTAAAGCATTTAAATAATGCTCAAAACAATAAAAAATAAAATATTTAATTTGAATTATTCCCTTTATAGAGGTAGTTTTATTATTAAAATTATTTTCTATAAAGGGAATGTTAAAATTAAATGCTTTTTATTTTAAATGAAACAACTTTATTCACTTAAGTTGTATTCTTTATGTAACTTTAAGTGAATAACGTCTAAATATAGTTATTGTTTAAGTGAACAATAAAAATTGGAGAGCTTACTGCAGTTTTATTCTCATCTTGTAGTACTCTAATAACGTACCAGGTTTCTGATTTTAAACTTTGATGTTCATATATATATTTAATACTACTTAAATTAATATCTTCAATTTTTTTTATAATTGTACCACCATTTGATATTATTTGAATTTCTCTTATTTTATATCTGATATCTTCAGCAAAAATTGAAAACTTTATTTTTGAAGAATAAATTGATAATGTATCTCCCATAAATGTTTCATCTATGGTAAAATGTAATTTTAAAAATCGTGATTCAGTTGAATAAGTTCTATGACTTCTAAAAGCATCAATTAATGAATTCTTAGATAAATCATTTGCAATATATGCAGTTAAATTATCAGATTGATCGAAATTAATTCTATGATTATCTTGTCCGTTAACAGCACCTAATTTCCAACCGCAATCCAGTAATTGATAATAATATTTCTCATGTTTAGTATATTTACTTGCAGGATTACCATTATAAACTTCTATGGATGTAATAATTTTATTAAAAATTTCATTATATTGAATTTTACCAATTTCTTTATGGGGATGATTAATAATTATAAAAGCTTGAGTATTATTAATCATCCATAAAGTTAATAATCTTAAATCTTTTATAGCTCCAGTAAAGAAGTTATTAGGGTTTATTATGTTAAAATCACCAAAAGGAATAGTTCTACATTCAAAGCCAACAATAGGTAAGAAGTCATCTTCATTTTTTCTTATTTTATTGGAAAAATAATTTGTTGCATCCCATTTTGTTAAAGTACGATCTTTAACAGTAGTTTTATTTGCAAGAAAATCATTGTGATCAGTTACAAATAAAAAATCTAATCCGCATTTTATAGCAAATTCATATAAGTTTAAAGGAGTACCTTTACCAGTTGAATAGCTAGAATGACAGTGGGGGATACCATAATAATATTTTAATTTATTCTGATCAAAGATTACTTTGGTTTTACGCTTACTTTTACTCACAAATTCGCCTCTTAAAATTATTCATTATTAATATATAGTATTAAAGGCATTAAAATAATGACAATAATTATAAAGGGTGATAAAATAAAGTGAAACTTTCATGATGAATATAAGTTATAAGGGAGTTAAAAAATATGATTATGGATTTTGAGGGAGTTAAACCTAAAATAAATGGGAATACATATATTTCAGAAAGCGTTGATATAATAGGAAAAGTTGAAATTGAGGATAATGTAAACATATGGTTTGGTACTAGGCTTAGAGCTGATATGAACAAAATAGTAGTTGGTGCTAATACTAATATTCAAGAAAATTCAGTAGTGCACGTTGATGCTAACTCTCCATGTATTATTGGAAGAAATGTAACTATAGGTCATGGAGCTATAATTCATGGATGTAATATTTCAGATAATGTTTTAGTAGGAATGGGATCAATAATATTAAATAATGCTAAAGTTGGAAAGAATACTATTATAGGGGCAGGAAGTTTAGTGACTCAGGGAAAGAGTTTTCCAGATGGAGTTCTTATTTTAGGAAATCCAGCAAAAGTAGTTAGAGAATTAACTGATGATGAAATAAAAAACATTAAGAAGTCAGCAGATAATTACGTAAATTTAAGTAAAAGATATAAAAAGTAGGAGGACGTATGTTAAGAATAGGAGAATATAATACTTTAGTAGTAGATAGAGAAAAGGACTTTGGATTTTATCTAGTTGATAAACAAAGTAAAGAGGATGTTTTACTTCCTAAGTCATTAGCGGAAGGAATGGGAGTAGAAGTTGGTAAGGAGGTTGAAGTATTTATATACAGAGACTCAAAGGATAGACCAATAGCTACATTTAAGAAGCCTTTAGCTATAGTTGGTGATGTTGCTTATTTAAAGGTTGTACATCAAGGTGAGTTTGGTGCATTTGTTGATTTTGGGTTAGATAGAGATATATTTGTACCATTAAAAGAACAAAGATATAAATTACATACAGGAAAAAAATATTTATTTTATATATATGTAGATAAGACAGGAAGACTTGCAGCTACAACAGAAGTTGAGCCATATATTGAAGTTGCTGAAGAAGGAACATTTAAAGTTGGAGATGAAGTTACTGCAATGGTATTTTCAAAGACTCCTTCAGGAACTTTAAATGTTGCAATTGATGCTAAATATAGAGGATTAGTATTACCAAATGAGTACTATAATGAGGTTCATCCAGGATATGAAATGCAATTAAGAGTTAAGAGAGTTTATGAAGATGGTGTAATAGGATTAACACCAAGAAAGACTAGATTAAATGAAAGAGATGAACTTCAAGAAAAAATTGTAACTTATATGAGAAAAAATGGTGGATTTATGGAATTCAACGATAAATCTAATCCAGAAGACATAAAAGCTACTTTTGGAACTAGTAAAAATTACTTTAAGATGGCTTTAGGTGGACTTATGAAGGCTGGAAAACTTACTCAAGATAAAGAAGGAAGTAGGCTTATCTAGTAATAAGTTTACTTTGGTAGAAAAAATATAAGTGAATTTAGCATTTGAATATTTATATTTTAAAAGAAGAGCACTATGAATATGGTGCTCTTTCTTATGTGCAATATATAATTACTAAGACTTAATGAATAATTTATTTAATAATAAGCTCAGGTATTTTTGCTATATCAAAATCCATAATAGTATAAGTACTTTTTAATTTCCCTTTAATTTCAGGTGAAAGGTTAGAATGAAGATATAATGAGTCTAATCCAACATTTGAAGCACCTTCAATATCACATATATAGTCATTTCCAATCATGATACTATTTTTTATATTTAAATTATGCTTATTAATTAAAGTATTATAAAAGTTTTCATCTGGTTTACACATTTTATAATCAGCAGAAAATAAAATATCATCAAAGTATTTTTCAATTCCTAATAATCTCATTTCATAAAGTGTAAATATTCTTTGTGCATTTGATAATAAGTATATTTTTTTACCTTTTTTCTTTAATAATTCTAATAATTCAATTACACTATCATATAATTTTATATACTTTATAGACGAAGTCCTAAAGAAGTGAGCAGTATCCATTATTAACTCATCAGAAGGAAGAATATTTTTATTTGTATAAAGCTTAGAAAATACAGTTTCAAGTGGAAAGTCAGGATATTTTGAATCCATTAGATTATCTAAATTTAACTTAACTAAAGCTCTATATGACTCTCTTAATTCTTCGGCATTATATAATGCACCTTTAAAAGAATAAAATAATGATAGCTTGTACCAAAAATCCATACTTTCTTCATCAGTATTAATATCAATCAATGTTCCATATAAATCAAAAATATAATTAGTATACATAAATTCTCCTTAGTATTTATAAAATTTTTTTTATTATATCATTATAGTAGGGAGAATTAAATTGGAGTTTTTTACAAAAATAATCAATTTAGTAATTTTATTATTATAAATAGGTATTATAGAATTTAAAATAACTAGTATTATTAAGTGGGAGTAATTAAAAGGAATTTATAAGGGGATGTGTATTAAAAATAACACATCCCTAATATATTAAGAGGAAAATAAGATAGCTAGATTAATTAGTTTTAAGTATATATTCTGTGTATGGAATATCTAATTCAACAGAACTTATTATTTTTATATTATAGGGTTTATTTATTTTACTTAAAATAGATCTTACATCATCAGATATAGTACCTGTAGTTATAATTATCCCATTATTTATATTATTTGAAATCATAGCACCTAATAACTTTTCAACCTGTAATGTTGATATAGAATTATTAAGAGAATATCTTTTACATTCAACATAGAATTTTTGAGAATCCTTTTCACAAATAATATATTTTCCACCATCTGGCCCTAAAGGAAGGAGAAGAATATTAGTGAAGCCTAATTGAGATAAATATTCACTACACCAAATTTCAAACTCGTGAGGGGTTAATCTATGAACTAAATTATATAATTGATTATTTCCTTGAAAGTCTTTATATGATTTATAGTATATAATAATTTTTTTTATCAATTTACCTATTAAAGGAGCAAATAAGATTATTATGAAATAACTATATATTGTATTTAACTTCATTCATTAAACCTTCCTTCGTAATATAATAATTATGATTTCTTATTGATTTTGTAAGTTCATAACCATCAATAAGCTTAATTTCTACTCCATGATTTTGGTTGTTAAAATCGTTAGCAAATTTTATAGCCTGATTAGAAAATGAACTATTTGTAATAAGAATTCCTTTTTTACAGTTATTAATAAGAAGTCTACCTAAAAAGCTTTGAACGGCAGGTCTGCCGGTTAATTCCCAATTATCTTCATCATCAGGGGTTTTACCAAGTAAATTATTTTGAATACAACTTATAAATACATCTTCATTATTTAATGAGGCTTTAAAATTAGTTAAATTACTATCACCATTGGGAAGAAGTATATTTTCTTTAAAGCCTAAAATATTGAGATATACATTTATAATTTTTATAAATGTAGTATAGTTATCCTTTTGAAGATCTTTTATGGATAATAAACCAAGTTTTATTTGCTTTTCAGTTTCTTTTTTATTTAAATCAATAGTAGATTTTTCTACATATGATATTAAAAATTTTAATGTGAAAAATAATAATATAATAAGTGGTAAATATTTAATATAACTCATAAAAAATCACCTCATCTCAATTATTAACAGAATTTACATATGATATACATTAATTGATAAATAAGTTTTTGGTGAAAAATATAAATAAATTGTAAAAAGAATATAAATAAATTTGTAACAAAAAAGAAAATAATGTTTAAAAATAGGTAAAAAGAGATTATAATTATAATAATAAATAAATTCATTTAAAATTAATTGTTAATTGGAGGTAAAGATGGGGATGGTTACAAGATGTTCAATTATTATTTATGATGATTTTGGAAATGTATTGATTGCAGAAAGAGGAAAAAGAAATGAAAGAAGTTGGGGAATATTTGGAAAAGAAATAAAGGGAAAAGAGACAGAAGAAAAATGTATTTCTAAAGCTGTTGATAAAGATATAAAATGTACAATATTTGATTTAAAACCTTTTAAAGAATATAATTTAGAAGGTGAAAAAATTTTAAAAGTTTTTACGGGTAGTGTAAAGGAATATATTACTTGCCATAAAAGTATAAATAATATAAAATGGATTTCTAAAAGAAACATTGAGGATTATATTTTTAATGATGAAGATAAGATGATATTAAAGGACTATTTTAAAAATTAAATAAATGGGTATTGTGAAACTAAAGCTAAAACTAAAGGAGATACTTAATGCTTTATAGAGTTATTATAAAAAGAGAAACATCAAAGTACTTTATAGGTAAAACCTATGATAATAAGAAATATAAAATTGAAAAGAATCAGTATAGTAAAAACCTTAAAGTAGGTAGTGACTCATATTTTTATGCTAGAAAAGAAGAAAAATTACTAAGTACGATTTTAGTTCCAATTTCTGATGAAGAAGCTGGAGTATTAGATATTCATAATTCTATTGATGATATTAATAAATAAAGCGAAGAAAGAACAAGGATAAATAAAGCCTTGTTCTTCTTTTCTATGTTAAATAAAAAGGAGAGGATTTCATGATTAAAAAATTTATTTCATATTATAAACCATATAGAGGGTTATTTTTTGCAGATTTAATAGTTGCAACTATAGCAACTTTATGCAATTTAATATATCCAATGATGACAAGAACTTTAGTTAATGATGCTATACCTAATAAGGAGATAAAAGTTATAGGTATATTTGCAATTATTCTTATGGTTTTATACTTAATTAAAGCTGGATGTTGTTACTTTATGCAGTATTTTGGACATCTTGTTGGAGTGGGAATGCAGGGTGATATGAGAAGAGATATGTTTAAGCATCTTGAAAAATTACCAAACTCATATTTTGATAATACAAAAACTGGAGATTTAATGAGCAGAATGATAAATGATTTAATGGATATATCTGAGCTTGCTCACCATGGACCAGAAGATTTATTTATTTCAATAATAATGTTTTTAGGATCATTTATAATATTATCAACTATAAACGTACCTCTTACAATATTAATATTTGCATTTGTTCCATTTATAGTGATTTTTACATTAAAGAAAAGAAAAAAGATGAATAAATGCTTTATGGAAACAAGGGTACATACATCAGCAATAAATTCAACACTAGAAAACTCAATTGCAGGTATAAGAATATCTAAGGCATTTGTTGCAGAAGAATACGAAAATGAGAAATTTAATAAAGGAAATAATAAATTTAAAGAAGTAAGAAGACAATCTTATAAGGTTATGGCAGAGTATTTTGCAGGAGTTAATTTTGGAGTAGATATATTAGATTATGTTGTTTTAATAGCAGGAGGAATATTTACTTATTATAATACTATTAATTTAGGTGATTTTTTAGCTTATATGTTATATGTTAAATTATTTACAGATCCAATTAAAAAGCTTATTAACTTTGTAGAACAATATCAAAATGGAATGACTGGATTTAAAAGATTTATTGATATTATGAATGTTGAAGAAGAAAAAGAAAAGGATAATGCAATAGAATTAGAAAAAGTAGAAGGTAATATAAACTTTGAAAATGTATGTTTCAGTTATGAAAATGAAAAAGTATTAGATAAAATTACATTATCTATAGAGAAAGGAAAAATGTTAGCTTTAGTAGGACCATCAGGTGGAGGGAAAACTACATTTTGTAATTTAATACCTAGATTTTATGATGTGGACAAGGGTGATATAAAAATAGATGGAAAAAGCATATATGATATTAAGTTAGATTCTTTAAGAAAAAATATAGGTATAGTTCAACAAGAAGTATTCTTATATACAGGAACAATAAAGGAGAATATTAAATATGGAAAGCAAGATGCAAGTGATGATGAAGTTATTGAAGCTGCGAAAAAAGCTAATATTCATGAATTTATAATGGGATTAAAAGATGGCTATGATACTTATATTGGAGAGAGAGGAATAAAGTTATCAGGAGGACAAAAACAAAGAATATCAATTGCTAGGGTATTTTTAAAGAATCCACCAATTTTAATTTTAGACGAGGCTACATCTGCTTTAGATAATGTAACTGAATATTTAATTCAAAAATCATTAGAAGATCTTTGTAAGGATAGAACTACTATAGTTGTTGCACATAGATTATCTACAATAAAAAATGCAGATGAAATAATAGTATTAACCGATAAAGGTATAAAAGAGAGAGGTAGCCATAAAGAGCTTATTAAAAAAGGCGGAATCTATGATGAATTAAATAGATATTCAAAAGTTAATTAAGTGACTTTATCACAGAATTTTTAAATGAAAAGAGGGTAAACTAAATATAAAGATAAAATTATTGACTAATAATGATTATCGCTGTACAATAAAACAAATAATATTAATAGCCCCCTAAGGGGGAGTAGGAGGAATTGTAATGGTTCAACATTTAAAAGAAAATGAATTTAATTCAGAAGTTGTTAATTTTGATGGTATTAGTATAGTAGATTTCTGGGCAGAATGGTGCGGTCCTTGTAAGATGATAGGTCCTATCTATGAAGAAGTTGCAGGAGAATTATCAAATGCTAAATTTACAAAGGTTAATGTAGATGAGTGTCCTAATTTAGCAGGAAAATATAGAGTTGCAAGTATTCCAACAATAATGGTATTTAAAAATGGAGAGCCTGTAGATACATTAGTTGGATTTATGCCAAAGCCACAATTAAAAGCTGCAGTTGAAAAACATTTATAAGAGAGAGGAATACTATGGAAAGATATGATTTAGCCATAGTAGGTAGTGGTCCAGCAGGATTATCAGCAGCTCTTAATGCAAAAATAAGAAATAAAAAATTCATTATTTTTGGAAGTAAGGATTTAAGTAATAAAATAATGAAAGCTCCTAAAATAAATAACTATTTAGGTTTTTATGGAATGAATGGAGCTGAAATAAAAGAAAAGTTTGCAGAGCATATAGATAAGATGGGGATACAAATTACAGAGGAAAGAGTAAATAATATCTATGCCATGGGTGATTATTTCACTTTAATGGTAAATGATAAAATGTATGAAGCTACAGCTGTAATTTTAGCTACCGGAATGGAATATACTAAACCCCTTAAGGGAGAACTTGAATTATTAGGTAAAGGTGTAGGCTATTGTGCAACTTGTGATGCTCCTCTTTATAAAGGAAAAACAGTTTCAATAGTGGGATATAATAAAGAAGCTGAAGAAGAAGCTAATTATGTAAGTGAACTTGCAGGAAAAGTTTACTATATACCTATGTATAAAGATGAATATGAAGTTAGAGATAATATAGAAGTTGTTAATAAAAAGCCATTAGAAATAGTAGGAGATAATAAAGTTTCTTCATTAAAACTTGATGGCCTAGATTTAGAAACAGATGGAGTATTTGTTCTTAAAGATAGTATTTCACCAGGCCAATTAGTTCCAGGACTAGAAATTGTTGATGGACATATTAATGTGGATAGAGAAATGAAAAGTAATATTCCTGGATGCTTTGCAGCAGGAGATTGTGTAGGTAAGCCATATCAATATATAAAATCAGCTGGAGAGGGAAATATAGCGGCATTAAGTGCTGTAAGATATATAGATATTTTAAAAAATAAATAGTTTATATAAAAATAAGACATGTTGTTATAAACAATATGTCTTATTTTTTTCTTTAAATATTGTCAAGACTTGATTTAAATATAAATACAAGGTATCATAAATTAGCACTAAGGATGAATATAAAGGATAGGTGAAGTATGTTGTTAGTTGTTGGCGGAATGATAGGTTTAGGTAAAAGTTCAGTGGCAAAAATTTTAGGAGAACATTTTAATTCAGAGGTTTTTTATGAATCTGTTGATGATAATCCGCTTTTACCATTATTTTATAGTGAATCTGAAGAAGAGATACAAAGAAAGAGATATCCTTTCTTATTACAATTATATTTTTTAAATACTAGATTTAAAAGTATTAAAGAGGCATTAGTTAATGATAACAATGTTTTAGATAGATCAATATATGAAGATTGGTATTTTGCTAAGAAAAATATGGAGCTTGGTAGAATATCAGAATTAGAGATGAGCATATATGAAAATTTATTAGATAATATGATGGAAGAGCTAGAGTCATTACCTAAAAAGGCACCTGATGTTATGATATATCTTAAGGGCTCTTTCGAAACTGTAATTAATAGAATTAATCTTAGAGGAAGAGAATTTGAGATTGATGATAGTTTAAAAGAATATTATCACTTCTTATGGGAAGGCTATGATAATTGGGTTAATAATCATTATAATGCATCTGAAGTTTTAGTTATAGATATGAATGTTATGGATGTAGTTAATAATGAAGAAGATAAAAAGAAATTAATTGAAATGGTAGAAGAAAAATTAAAAGAAATTAGAAAATAATAAAAATAGAGAAGCTAATATTTTTATATTAACTTCTCTATTTTTTTGTTCTATTTAAAATAATGTGAAGGAATTTAAAGTAAAAAGTAGAATAAGTAGGTATAAAGGGAAAGGGGAAGAGAGAACATGAAAAAAAGGACAAAACAAATATTATTTGTAATAATAATTGTATTAATATTAATAATAGGAGTTATAGTATTAAATTTATATAATAAGGGATTTAAATTTTATACATATACTACAGAAAATTATATAACTGAACAAATTGAAGGAATAATAGGGATAGATGATGGGAAGAATTATAGTGGAAAAATTGAAGAGTTATCAATAAAAGAGATGGATGATTCATATTTAGGTTTTTTCTGTATTAAAGATAATAATGAAAATCAATGCGTAATTGCAAAATATAAAGAGTGTTTTAATTTAGGAAGCCATATAGTATTAAATTTAGATAAGATAATAAAAGGAAGCAATTCTGTAACTATGGTAGAGTTATCTGAAGAAAATAATAATGATTTTCTTATATTAATTTCAAAAGATGAAGATAAATATGAAAGTTTAAATATAGTTTCAATGAATAATGAAGAAATTTTAGATAATATTATATTAACAGATGAAGGTATAAAGGAATTTGGTGGAGAACTTTTAAAAGATAATATATATTTATTACAATATAAAGCTGATGCATATAAGGAAATTGGAATAGAATTAGTAAAGAAGAGTGAAGAATAAATTTCACTCTTCTTTTAGTTAAAGTTTAAAATTTAAATTAATTTTGATATTAATATAAATAACTAAATATATTTATTTAAAGGAATTAAATGAAGCATCTGATGGCATTCTCCAATCACCACGAGGACTAAGAGAAATTGAACCAACTTTAGGTCCATCAGGTAAAGCACTTCTTTTAAATTGTTGAGTGAAGAATCTATAAATAAATTTATCAAGCCATTTTTCAATTTCTTCTTTAGAATAATCATCTTTAAATGCAACTTGAGCTAAAGTTAATATTCTTTCTTTAGATGATCCATGCTTTATAAAATGATAAAGGAAGAAATCGTGAAGCTCATAAGGTCCTACAATATCTTCTGTTTTTTGAACTATATCACCTTTATCGCTCTTTGGAAGAAGCTCAGGGCTAACAGGAGTATCTAAGATATCTAATAATGTATTAGATACTTCTTTATTAGATTCTTTTTCAGCAACGTATCTAACTAAATATCTAACAAGTGTTTTTGGAATTGAAGGATTTACAGAGTACATACTCATATGATCACCATTGTAAGTACACCATCCAAGAGCTAATTCAGATAAATCTCCTGTACCTATTAATAGACCACCTTCTTTATTGGCTAAATCCATAAGAATTTGAGTTCTTTCTCTAGCCTGAACATTTTCATAAGTTACATCATGTATATCTTTATCGTGGCCAATATCTTTAAAGTGTTGAAGAGCAGCATCAACTATATTTATTTCTCTTAAGTCTGTTCCTAATTCATTGCATAAAGTTAAGGCATTATTATAAGTTCTATCAGTTGTACCAAAACCAGGCATAGTAATTGCTATAATATTTTTATTATCAATCCCTAAAAGCTTGAAAGTTTTAACTACTACTAAAAGAGCTAAAGTTGAATCGAGTCCACCTGAAATACCTATAACAGCTTTTTTTAGGCCTGTATGTTCTAAACGCTTAGCTAAGGCAGAAGATTGAATATTAAATATTTCTTTACATCTTTCTTCTCTTTCATGTTCATTTGAAGGTACAAATGGATGTTTATCAACATATCTATTAAAGTTTGTAATTTTAGTATTATTAAAACTAAAGTTTATAAACTTTGATTTAAAAGGAACAATTTGAGAGGATGATCTGTAGCTTAAGTTCTTTAATCTTTCTGAATTAAGCTTAAATACATCAATACAAGATGTTATTATTTCATTTTCTCTTTGGAATCTGTCATTTTCTTTTAATATAGAACCATTTTCACTAATAATTAAGTGTCCACTAAATAATAAATCTGTAGTAGATTCATGAACACCAGCAGATGAATATATATATGAAGACATACATCTAGCGCTTTGATTAGCAACTAATGAAACTCTATAATCTTTTTTACTTACTAACTCATTAGAAGCAGATAAATTACCAATTATATTTGCTCCTAATAATGAAAGATAAGAGCTAGGTGGGATTGTAACCCAAAGATCTTCACAAATTTCCACTCCAAATTTATAATCACCAGCACAGAAGATTAAGTTTGTTCCAAAAGGAATATTTTCTTGGAATGGAAGGCTTATAATTTCATCCACTAGCATAGCAGCCTCAGTAAACCATCTTTTCTCATAAAACTCACTATAATTTGGAATATAAGATTTTGGAACTATACCAAGAAGTTTTCCATCAAAAATAATACATGCACAATTATATAGGATATTGTTATGTACTAATGGGCATCCAACTGCTATTAGCATATCTTTATTGCGGCTTTCTTCACAAATTATTTTTAAGCCATCAATAGCTTTATTTAAAAGCGATGATGTTAAAAATAAATCACCACAAGTATAAGAAGTTATAGATAGCTCAGGAAAAACTATAAATTTAACTTCTTGTTTATAAGCATCTTTTATACAAGAACATATATTTTCAACGTTATAAAGAACATCTGAAACTTTTGTCTTAGGACAAGCAGATCCTACTTTAATAAAATCCATAATATCATCTCCATTACATTATATAAATTTAGTATTGTATTAGAGGGCTAATAAAATACATATAACTAAATAATAAAAGGAAAACCTTAGAAAATCAATGAATTTAATAGGAAATAATACTAAATATCAAATGAGTTATTTTATAACTCATTTAATTGTAAAAAATAACTTGCAAAATATTAATTTTTATATTATAATAAGTTTATAGTTAATACTTGATTTGGGGCATTAAAACTATAAAAAAAGAAATATATGGTATATAATAAATGTATATAAATTAATAATAAGTAATCTTATTATTAATTTAAATAAAATTGAAAGGGGGAAGAGAAATGGTTGAGGTAATTATTTGGATTATAGTTGCTATCGGTGTAATTGCTATTGACGTTGTTACAAGTAGTTTTATTTTCATGTGGTTCTCAATTGGAGCTTTAGTTGCTATAATACTTTCTTTATTAGGACTATCAATTTTGTGGCAAATAATAGCGTTTTTAATTGTTAGCGTTATAACTATTTCTATTGGTTATCCTTGGGCAAAGAAAAAGTTTAAAGCGGATGTAAATCAAGTACTAACAATGGAACAAACATATATTGGAAGAGAGATGGTTGCTACAGAAGATATGGAGGAAACATCAAAGATAAAAGTAAGCGGTATTTATTGGACAGCTTATAATAAGGGACAAACTATAAAAAAAGGTGAAAAATATACTATTACAGGTATAGAAGGAAATAAATTAATTGTAAGTTTAAAGGAGGGTTAATATGCCAGGATTAATATTTTTAGTAGCATTATTAGTAATTATTTTCTTAGTGCTATTATCATCAATTAAAGTTGTTAATACAGGTTATTTATATGTAGTAGAAAGATTAGGACAATTCCATAGAATTTTAGAACCAGGATGGCACTTTATAATTCCAGGTGTTGATTTTGTAAGAAGAAAAGTATCAACTAAGCAACAAATTTTAGATGTACCACCACAATCAGTTATTACTAAAGATAATGTTAAAATTTCAGTAGATAATGTTATATTCTATAAAATGCTAAATGCAAAAGATGCAGTATATAATATTGAAGATTATAAGGCAGGTATAGTTTACTCAGCAACAACTAATATAAGAAATATATTAGGTGGATATAATAGTATAGTGATAAAATTATAAAATATAGACTTGAATTATATATAAAGTGTTTATATATAAGGAGTAAGCTATGATTATAATTTTATCTTTTTTTATATAAGTATTGATAAAATATATAGTAGAGAGTAGAATATAAATAAAGTAATAAGAGAGGGTATAGGGAAGAAGTAGATATGGGTAAGTAGAGAAGATGGATGTAGATGTAGATGTAGAATGTGGGAGTAGGTAGAAAGGGAGTGAATGTTGGTAGATGGAAAAGGGTGAGGCAGCAAAAGTAATTCCAATTAATGGTGTTAAGAGCGAGGCTAAATATAGATTTGTGAAGGATATGAAATGCGAAGTAGTACAACTCAAAAACGGTGTTAAGAGAAATGAGAATACGCCAGTAATTATGCTAGAACAAGAAAAGGATGGATTAGTGAGAAGAAAAATTCATCCGCTAACAGAATATTTACTTAAACATAAGAAAAAGGGAGGTAAATATTCAGCAATAACCCAGAATAATAAAGCAACTCTAATAGTTAAATTTTTAAATTATGTTTTAATAGATAATGCTGAAAAATTTAAATTAAAAGATTTTCCAGATATTCTATTCGAACATGGGACAGAGTTTTTAAACAGCTTAACTGAAGTCAATAATGAGACATTAGATAGATATGCAAATCAACTAGCAAGATTTTATTATTTTTTGGCAGAAAATAATTTGCTAAAAAATATTACAGTTGATGATTTTTCAGTAGACGTAGTGCAAACTGCAAGGGGAAAAGTAGAGGTTATTGAGAATCCGTTTTATGGCATGGAATATAACAATAATGAAACTCCAGTTTTAATACATAAGTTACCGCTGTCACTCGTTGTTTATTTTGTGGATACAGCCATTATGTACGCTCCTAGGATAGCACTAGGTATTTGTTTTCAATTCTTCGGTGGATTAAGACTTGGTGAGATAATTAACCTTAAAAGGTCTTCTATGAAGGTTAAAGGACCCTCTGGAGAATTTGGTTTTGTTTTAAATCTTAAAGATACTCATATGAGAGATGATTTAAGACATCCAGTTGCAGGAGGTTCTGTAAAGAAAAAGCGTAGACAGGCGGTTTTTCCGTTTGGAGGGAAGATATTTCAAAAAGTATATGAAATGCATATGAAACAAAATATATGTAAGACTGATGATAACGCTTTATTTGTGAATGCTGATGGAAATCCAATGGCTGATTTTACGTATAGATATTACTTTGAGAAAGTTAAAGCTAAGTTTTTAGAAAGGCTTAGAAATTCTGATATTATAGAGCTTAAACATTACGCTATAGAGCTTGAATCTGTAAAATGGTCTACTCATATTGGTCGTGGAATTTTCTCGAACATAATATCTAGTATATCAAAAAATATCCTAGAAATAGCACAAGCCAGAGGGGATGGAACTCTAGATGCCGCTTTGTCATACTTATCTGATTCAGATAAAATGGCTATAATGCTTCTTGATAATGATGCTGAGATGTGGAAGTATCTTGAAGAAGCTACAAATGAGATAATGGGGGAAAAATGATGAATTTAGATAAAGAATGGTACACTGCTGCTGAAGTTGCAGAAATCCTTGAAATTCAAAAACAAAGCATCAATAGGGATATACGTAATAACTATATAACCAATGTAAAACAAATAAATAAAAAGAACTACATCCACAGAGATGCTATTTTAGAAATGTTTCGAGATAAAGAAATGTTGAAAGAGTATTATACAGCTAAAGAAGCAGCAGAAAAGCTAGGGAAAACCTCCGCTGCCATGAGAAATATGATTTACAGAAAAACACTAAAAACAGCTATATCCTATAGAGGAGCATCTTATGTGAAAAAAGATGAGATTCATTCGCAAATGAACTGTTTTTGTGATACGTTACGTGTGCATGAGGTCGTAGATAAGTATGACCTTGCTGGAGCAGATGTGACTTACATGGCTGAATCTGGGATTGTAGAATCTACAAGAATGAATAAAATATGGTATTTAAATGTTAAGTCTTTGGAGGAGGCTATTGAAAAAATACAAAGTGCCTTTTGTTTAGATAAGCCTTCAGATATCACTAAAACCCATCTAATTGCCTTTCAGAACGGTGCTAATGGTTTAAAGGTGGAAGAAGCTTCTGAAAGGTTAGGGCTATCTACAGGGGTAATTAGAGGGTATATACGAAGTGGAGAGGTTAAAGCATATCAAGTTGGTACATTCTATTATATTCCAGAATCAGAAATAGAAAAATTTTTTAATACAATAGATGGAATCAAAAGGCGTTATTTTAATTCCGATGATATACATTCTTTTTATTCTGAAATTATGGAGCATATAATATCATCGAATGAAAAATGTACTGAAACGCTTAAAATGCTAAGACTATGGAGTACAAATAAACTAAATAGCTCTAAGGCAAGTATTAGAAATAAAAAGCTAATGATTTCTGGATATATTAATCTTGCTAAGGCTATTTCAGAGTTATTAGAGGATAATATTTGGTGTTGTGACGAAAACGAATTTAATAAATTAATGGAAGAAATAGATTTGGATAGAACACGAAATATATTAAATAGCTTTTATGCTTATGTTCAAACTAAGAAAGAGTGTAAAAATACAACTTTATATAGTGTTAAAAAGATTGTTGATGAAGATGATGCTAAGTCTAAGGACGAAAAGTATACTAAGAGTGAGTGGGTAATGTTTAAAAAATATTTAACCAATTATGAGTTACATATTGATAAGGCTAAAAATAGTAAGAAATATGCTCAATGTTGGTTATACGCTATCTTGCATCTATCACTTAGTTGGAGAAGTTCAGATTTTTTAAGAATACCAGTTTTATCACCATCAGAAATACTTGGTGATAGTATTGAGAATATAGATTTGGCTAAATTGACATATGCAGAAAGTCAAAGAATTGTAAATTTGTTTAGGAATAGCTCTCTTCCTATAATAGCCAATAAGAATGGGGTAAAAGCACATATTGTCATTGTTCCAGAATTAATCCGAAGTACAGCAATAGCTTTTTGTGTTAATGAAATCCACGCAAAGAAAGAGAAATCAAACACGATGTTTTTGTATAAAAGAATTAACACAGAGTTCTTGGATGGTTTTTTTCCAGAAAACTTTCCTAGATTTGAAAATAGAAAAGCTAATAAAAGTAAGATGACATATTCTTTTGAGATAGCTGTTAACAAAAAGGGGAGAGCTGAATTAGCTTATCAATTGCAATCATTTGCTCGTTCTCACAAGGTAAATAGTAATGGTATGGCTAATAGCGTTACGGCAGCATATTTAAGTCTTACGGATACAATGGTTGATAGTAAATCGATTGCAAAACATCTATTTGAAAGAGGCGTTTTTGGATGGCAAATAGAGCTTATGCTAGAAATAATAGAGGAAGGAGCAAATGACTCCCTAGAGGAAAGAACTCTTCGTATAAAAAAATTAAGTAAAGAGTTTAGCCCTATTGTTGTGGAAGGTATGTCTAGCTATATGAATACAGTATCTAAACAAGCTAGTGAGTTGACTAATGAGCTTATATCAATGGATGTAAGTAAATTGAAAATTAAGTTAGAGAGTATTGCTAAAATGCAGTCTCCAGGACTACTTAAAAATACACAATGTATCAAAGAAGTTAGTAATTGTCCTTATCCTGAAGGTGAAAATATGTGTTTAGGTTGTAAGTATAACGTTCCGACGAATTATGTACTAGAAATAGTAAATGTAAGACTAAATGAAGTTCTGACGTTACTTGAAAATACACCAATGTCAGATATAATTATGCGAGCAAAATATACGCATATAACTAGAAAATTATTATTTATATTAATGGATTTTAGACGATGCTCTAAAAGTTTAGGTGATGATTATTTAACTAGTTTTATTGACTTAAAATCTTTATCACAACGTTACTCTGCTTTGGAAAAAAGCAAATTTTTAATTTTAGGAGATAGTACTAATGGGAATTAAACAGAGAGCTGAAGATAATTTATTAGGGATTGAAATCTTAAATATACTAAATGCTAAAGGGAATACTGTTGTAGGTAAAAAAGAAGTTGTGGTATTTAATATTAATGATAAACAGTCCTATGAGGAATCTTTTTTAAATCTTGTTAAAGAAGGTATAATAACAGGAGATTACAGCTCTAATACTTGGAAGGGTATGGGGAATAAATATTTAAGAACGCTTGAATTTAGTGAATTTGAATATAATAGAAGTATATATGAAGCTTTGAAGGCGTTTGTAGTGACGCAATTATATCATAAAAGGATATCACTAGATACGGTAACATCTAGGCTAAATTGTATTAAAACAAGTATTGCTTTAACACAAAATTTTAATATTGATTATATTTTAGAGCTAGATAACTTTTTAGAATCACTGGCTGAGGTAACAGCCAAGGAATATATTATGGCTACAGTGTATTACTTACTATTTAATCCAGGTGATGCTGTAAAAGAGTATTTGGAGATGTTATCTTCCAGAGAAGAATGGGATGTGACTATTAATCCTAGAGAATTACCTAATGCTGAAAGTATTATAATTTTCTCAAATATAATAGAGGAATATATGCAAACAGCAAGTCCTGAAAATAAGGTTAAATACTATCCAATTTATTTATGGTGGAGAATTACAAGTGTAATTCCTATGAGACCAACTGAGTTTTTAAAAATAAAGAGAGATTGTCTTACTCCTACAAAAAATGGTGGGTTTCGTATGCATATAACAAGAGCAAAAAAGAAGCCAAATCCTTTTAGTAAGAAAATCAATATTCCATTTTGTGATAGTTTTGATATAACTCATGAAATTAATGATTTGATAACGGATTATATAGAATTAGCAGGTATTGAAAATGAAGAGTATTTGCTACCTTTAAGTGTTTATAGTAGGTATTCTAAGTATCCAAGTATGGTTGAGGAAAAGAGTACTCTTAAAAATAGATTTAATTATAGGCATTTAGGAAATTTGCTAAATAGATTCTATAATGAAATAGTAAAAGAGCAATATACTGTGGTTAGGAGTCAGGAAGAAATCACAGAAGATAATCAGCAGGCTATAGTGAAATTAAAGTTAGGCGACACAAGACATCTTGCATTCTGTTCATTGATGATACAGGGCTTTAACCCTTTAACTATAGCATCATTAGGCGGTCATAGAAATTTAGATTCTCAGATGAATTATCATCAACATTTAGATAGTTATATGGAGTGTCATACTTATTTATTAAAAAAGCTTATTAAAAATAATGTTACTGCTACTGGATTTGATGGGAATATTAAAACATCTAGAGAGGTTGCATTACTTGGATATAATGATGAAAAAGCTGTTAGAAAAATTAAATTTGGATGGTGTTGTTCTACTAACTTTCCAGAAGAATGTTCTAGTGTAAGGTGTGTTAGATGCTCCCACTTCAAATTAGATGCTGACAGTCTGAATGAGGCTGTTGGGAGAGAACTAAATATAGCGGCTCTAGAGATAGAAGAAGAAGTTAAGAGTAAGTTAGGATTTATAAAGAGATATTACTCAGGTAAACTTGAAGAATTGGTATCTGGTGAAAACAATAAAGAAATGAAAAAAGATGCTGTAGCTTTGAGAAAATCAATAGAAGAACAAGCAAGAATAAGTGTTATGAAAGAGAGGTTAAATGAGGTTTAGTTATGGAAAAGATAAGAGATAATATAGTTGAATCTGATAAAACAAAGGAAAAGAAAGTAGGGAGACCATCAAAATATTCTTTTGAGATGCTTAAAAAGATTTTATTGGAGTATGCAGAAGAAAATGTTGGTGGTGAAATAACAATAAGTAAGTTAGTTAAATATTCAGGATTGCCTATACAAGCTTGGAGATTTAACGCTGAAATAAGGAAGGAAATAGAAAAACTAAATGCAGGTCAAATAATTAATTTTACAGGTGCTAAGGACATAGGATTACCTAGTGCAGAAGACCTTATTAACAAGAATTATAAAAATAAAGATAGATTAACTAAAGTGGTCTCAGACTTGATTGAAGTATGTCAGGATTCTTATGCTGAGATAGCAAAGCTAAGAAAGTATAAGGAGAAGCTAGACAAAACAAAAAATGAGCTTGAATTAACTAAGGCTGAGGTTCAAAAATATAGAAAAGAAGCCGAGTTTTATAAGAATGAGATGCTGAAGGTTACACTTAAAAGCACAACAGCTATTGGAAGAGCCGAAGCTTGCATAGAGAATAATGTTATAGATTTAAAGCAATATACCGAAACATCAACAACATTTAGTGATTTATTTGACGATTAATAAATGTGTAATAAAGTAATAAATGGAATATTATATTAGCTTTAGGGTAGATTTTTTTATTCTAAAGCTATAATATAATTATATTATGAAAGGGGGATAAGTTTGGGAGAGATAATTTTTTGGATAATTATTGCTGTAGTAGCTATCACTATTGATTTAATTACTAGTAGTTTTGTCATTATGTGGTTTGCGTTAGGAGCATTTGTGGCAACATTGCTTTCGTTACTTGGAGTATCATTTGCATATCAAGTTATAGCTTTCTTAGTAGTAGGTATTGCAACTGTTTGCATAGGTTATCCGTGGGCAAGAAAGAGGTTTAAAGCTGGAGAAAATAAAGTTCTTACAATGGAACAAACCTACATCGGAAAAGTAATGACATCAGAAGAAGATATTTTGGAAATGTCAAAAATTAAAGTGAACGGAATTTATTGGACCGCTTACAACAAAGGACAAACTATAAAAAAAGGTGATAAATTTATTATCACTGGTATAGAAGGAAATAAGTTAATTGTTGAATTACAGGAGGAATAATTATGTCAGGATTAATTGTTTTTGGAATAGTATTGCTAATAATATTTATAATACTATTATCATCAATCAAAATTGTAAACACAGGAGAAGTTTATGTTGTGGAACGATTAGGTCAGTTTCACAGAATTTTAGAACCAGGGTGGCATTTTATCATTCCAGGTGTTGATTATGTGAGAAAGAAGATATCAACAAAACAGCAAATATTAGATGTTCCACCACAAAGTGTAATAACTAAGGATAATGTTAAAATTTCAGTTGATAATGTTATTTTCTATAAAGTATTAAATGCAAAAGATGCTGTTTATAATATTGAAGATTATAAAGCTGGTATTGTGTATTCTGCGACAACAAATGTACGAAATTCGCTAGGTTCGATGTCGCTTGATGAAATCCTAAGTGGTCGTGATGCAATCAATATGAAACTTTTAAGCATCATAGATGAAGTAACAGACGCATATGGTGTTAAGGTACTTAGTGTAGAGATGAAAAATATCATTCCACCTACGGAGATACAAAATGCAATGGAGAAGCAAATGAAGGCTGAAAGAGATAAGAGAGCCATGATTCTTCAAGCTGAAGGTTTAAGACAATCTCAAATAGAAAAAGCTGAAGGTGAAAAGAGAAGTAAAATACTAGAAGCTGAAGCTGAAAAAGAAGCTAATATTAGAAGAGCAGAAGGTTTGAGAGAGTCTCAATTATTAGAAGCAGAAGGTAAGGCAAAAGCTATAGAACAAATTGCTATTGCAGAATCAGAGGCTATTAGAAGGGTAAATCAGGCTATTATTGAATCAGGAACTAACGAAACAGTCATTGCTTTAAAGCAGGTAGAAGCACTTAAAGAAATGGCTAATAATCCAGCTAACAAGCTTATTCTTCCAAATGAAACATTGTCTTCATTAGGAAGTATAGCAGCTATAGGTGAAATGCTTAAGGAGAGCAAGGAATAAAGTGATAAAAGACATCCTAGAAATATTTAGGATGTCTTTTATTTTTAGAGTTAGATTTGTGAATGTTTGTTATCTATGAAAAATTAAGTTGAATTTTTATAAGAATTATAATGTTATATTTTAACATATTACAAAATATGGTAAAATAATAGTAAAATAAAGAGGGGGAGAGATAGTATGGAAAGAGAAGATAAAATTATTGAATTACTAGAAAAAATTCTTATAGCTGTTGAAGGGATTAAAAGTAACACAAGCTGGAATGACACTTATTTAAGTGATATAAAATCCGACTTAGATGATATTAACAAAAGTTTAAATGCTTAAGGTAGTAAAGAAAGTAGTGGAGGATAGTTGTGTTTAAGTTAATTAAAGATAATATTAAAAAAAATAAACAAGAAAGACTTGAACGTGAAGAAAGAATAAGAAAAGAAGAACAAGAAAGAGTAGAAATACAGAAACGAATAGCTCAGGAAGAGTTTGAGCGAAAAGAGAAAGAAAGACTTGAATGTGAAGAAAGAATAAGAAAAGAAGAACAAGAAAGAGTAGAAATGCAGAAACGAATGGCTCAGGAAGAGCTTGAACGAAAAGAAAAAGAAAGACTTGAACGTGAAGAAAGAATAAGAAAGGAAGAACAAGAAAGAGTAGAAATGCAGAAACGAATGGCTCAGGAAGAGCTTGAACGAAAAGAAAAAGAAAGACTTGAATTATATGATGATTTTAGTAATGAGATAAGACGTAACTATAGAGCAGTTTATAAAATGTGGTCAAATGTGACATGTGGAATATATTTTGGTGCAGAAATACTAAATATGTTTAATGTTTTTATTTCTGAAAAGAGTATTAATGATGCATTTTGGGAGATATATAAAACAAGCAAGGATATTACAAGTTTACAAGTGTTTGACGAAAAAATTAGTGTTAAAAGAGCCGATATAATAAATCAAAAGTTAAATTTTGCTTCATTAGTTGATAAAGATATAGCAATGATATTTACAGATTATATAAAAATATATGACGAGCATAAAGATGTTATAATGGTTGAAGGAGCAAATGGAACTATGGGAGTGATTAAATATGCTATAAATCATGTGACAGAAGAAGCAGCTACTCAATTTGGAAAAACAACCTCAACAAATTTAGCAATTGTAATGTTATATTTCTATATTGAAGCATTAGTAAGAACTCTTGTATTATTTAGAAGCGAAGAACATTTAATAGATAGTAAAGAGTTTTATACAATACAAAAAAACTTATTTAATGAATTTACTTTGGAAGAAGTTATAAGTAAATTGTATCCGATTTATGAGCGATTTTATAGTGATACATTTGATGAAAAATTTACCTATCAAAGATTACAAGTGTTAGTATATATGATTAATACTAAAGAAAATAATACAACAAGTAGTCAATTTATTGATACTTTTAAGGAGGTAGCTAGGGACAGTAATGATGAGACGTTACAGGAGAGATTAGAAAAACTAAACAATTATGATGACATACTTTTTATAATAACTAAGTTTGTAGATTTAGATATGCTAACGGAAGCGAACGAAGATGATGCTGTATTTATATACTTAGAGCTTATATATGAACTTTTAGGAACTCTTAAAGGAAATGAAATAATTTCATTGTTTGTTTCATTAACGAAAATTAGAAATGATGTTAACGAATATATTGAAAATAAGAAGCTGTTACAAGAAAGAGAGAGATATCTAAATTGTAATTTTGATAAAGAAAGAAACTTAGAAAATGAAAAGTTAAAGTTAAGTCTAGTATATAATGGTATACAATTTGAACAATATTTGAAAAATCTATTTGAAAAATTAGGATATTTAGTTGAAGTTACAAAAAGTACTGGAGACCAAGGTGCAGATTTAATACTAACAAAGAACAATGAAAAAACAGTAGTTCAGGCTAAGTTTTACTCTAGTTCAGTAGGGAATAAAGCAGTTCAAGAGGTAGTAGCAGCTCTAAAGTTTTATAATGCAGATAAGGGGATGGTAGTAACAAATAGCTATTATACTAAATCGGCAATAGAACTTGCAGAAGCAAATGGAATAGAATTGTGGAATAAAGAAGTCTTAGAAAATATGATATTAAAAATATAAATCAATAAATATAATTGTAAATCAAAGATTAAAACATATTATTTCACGTAGTAGAACATGAAATTTGTGAAGATAACTTACTATATAAAAATACTTTCAGTAGAAATTAAAAACATAATTCCATCAGCAGAAATTCAAGAATCAATGGAAAAACAGATGAAAGCTGAAAGAGATAAAAGAGTTATGATTCTTCAAGCGGAAGAGCTAAGGCAGTTTCAAATTGAAAAAGTAGAAGGTGAAAAAAGAAGTAAAATGCTTGTTGCTGAGGCGAAAAAAGAATCTAATATTAGGTGAGCAGAATGGTTAAGACAATCTCAATTACTTGAAGTAGAAGCTATTAGAAAAGTAAACCAAGCTATAATTGAATATGGAACAGATGAAAGAGTTATAACACTTAAACAAGTTGAAGCTCTTAAGGAGATGGCTAATAACTTAGCCAATAAGTTAATATTATCAAATGAAACATTGTCATCTCTTGGTAGCATAGCAGCCATAGGTTAAATGTTAAAGAAAACTAAATAATAATAAAAATAACCCTACTATTTAATTTAGTAGGGTTTCATTTTCATATTGTTCCAAACTATTATTATCTAGGTATCCTTTTAAATTAAATCTACAATATCTATAAATTGTAAAAGCACATTATTTGCCGTTTATAATTTTGATACTAAGTTTTGAGACAAGTACATGTCTTGATTATGGGTTGTAAATTTATTGATTCAAAACTATTAATTTAGAGTCTGTTGTTACTTTAATACTTTTTTGTTGTATAATTAAGGTAAAAAAGCAAAAAGGAGGTATGAAATTAAAATAAATATATAGATTTCCATACTACCTTTAGTAATAATTTTTTGTTCATTAAAAAATTAACTACAAAGTAAATATGCAGTATTAAAATAATGGAGGTTTTAATGTGTAATGAAATTAAAAAGCAACAAGCTTTAGAAAATGTAAAAGGAAAAAATAAAAGTTCAGATGATGAAGCTCAACGGGTTCGGTTTTGAGGTGCAAATTTTAAAATCTCAATAAAATTCACATTAAAATTCACATAGCTATAAATATAGTATTTTACTATGTTTATAGCTATTTTTATTTAAAATATTATTAAAAATCACAAACAAATTCTCACTGTTAATAAGTTTATTAACTCTGTGAATTTGTTTGTGATTTTATGTGTGATTTTTTTATTTTTGGGTATAATAATAAATGAAATAAATTTACTTCTTTAAGGAGGGGATAAGATGAAACCTATTAAGCCGAAATACTCTGATACGGTAAATGTTAAATGGTCTATATCTAAAAGAAGTAAGGAGATAATAAACCAATATTCCAAATACACAAGATATGAAGAAAGCGAACTAATTGATATGTTAATTGGTGATATTTTGGAGGATGAAACTTTTGTAAGGTGGCTAAAAAGTAGGCGTTACAAAGCTAAAGTTGATAAGTTAATTTTTTATGATACTCAAAAGATGGAGGAAATAACAAATGAAGAGGATGAAGAAGCTAGCAACTTCTAAAGATATTAATATTAAGGTTGTTCCACCATTTAATCCTGAAGTTTTACAACAACGTAATATTGATTATGCTACTCTAAGTGATATAAAGTTTGGCAAGAAGTATAGAAGTTACCTCTATGCTCCTGCCTATCTTGAAAAAGACGATAACAGGATAGAGATTCAGTTTAACAAGTGTTCAAATCCCTTTTGTGGTAGATATGGGCAGTCTCAAAAGAAATATGAAAATATTAAAAGTAAGCCGTCTAGATATAAAATTGGCAATAACCCTTCAGGAAACCGTGTTCCACTTATTGTTTGTAATACAATACAAGGTGAAGAATGCACTGATGCAGTAATTAACCATACTACTACCACATTGTCGAACTGGTCAATTGCAGAAGAGATAAAAAGGCTTATTAGAATAAATAGAGTTGTTCCAATAGAAATTGATTATAAATTTCATAAATGTGATTGTGAGAACAAAGAATCAACACCGTTTACCAATTCAAAAGACTTCTATAAAAGAGGGAAAAGTACATCTAACTCTCAAAAATATCAATGCAAAAAGTGCAAAAAAATAACAAATATCTTACCATCGCAGGAAAAGAGCTTTAATTATCATCAACAAAGAAATGAATTATTATTAGATATGCTTAAAGATATTTTAAGCCGTACTCCTGTTAAAAGAACTTGTGAAAAGCTAGATATGTCACCTGATACTTATTATAGAAAACTAGAATGGTTATATAGAAAATGCTTAGAGTTTTTAGAAAGATATGAGACCGAAAAGTTTTCTCAAATAATTTTTAATGATATGTGGATAAATACAGATACCCTTGCTTATAACCTTAATAATGTTAAGCTAAAAGGGAAAGGTGGTAAAAAGAGTTTAGGGCAGCTAGATAAGAAATTAATTACTTCAATAATAGCTTCATGTGATATGAATTCAGGCTATATATTAAGAAATGATGTAGCTTATGATTATGATATTTCAATGAATAAAATTGAGGAAGATACTTTAAAATTTCACTGTGACCATTCACCGTCATATTTAAGGAAATATGAAAGATTAAGATATTCATATGCTCCACAACCACCAACGGAGTTTGATACTCAAAGCGAAGGTGAATATAATAAAGAATTAATAGATTTTAATATCAGGAAAAATTATGTTGAAGGTGTTCATGTAAAAGCTACATATACTGCTATAGCTCATTATTTTTTAATCGACAAAATGCTTAATATAAATAATAACATTAGGTTTGTATCCGATGATGACCCTACTCTACAGTTAGCAATACATAAAGTATTCACAGACAAATTTTTAGAAAACAAAGCTATATATTTTACCTGCCAAGCTGATAAAACATTAACTTTAGACGAAGCTGGTAGAAGAAGTATAGAACACAGAAAACAGCTTAATAGTTGGGGAAAATCCTCTTTTCCTGATTTATCTGGACTAGAAAACTTTGCTATTATGAAAATTTTAGATATGCTAGAAAGTCATGATTTTTTTGACTATAGGATTATTAACAATAAAGAATATCCATACAAAGCTAAAAAGCCTATTAAACATCCACTTCCAACCAAGGATGAAGGAGAATTATATATTAATGTTATTAGCCCAATAAAAAATATGGCTAATGAAGAATTGGCTAACCTTATATTTAGAGCTAATAACAGGTCCATTGATAGATACTTTCAGAGTATAAGAAGAAGATTATCTATTCTAGAAAGACCATTAGTCACTTCTAGAGGTGATGGTAAGTCTTATATATATGCTAATTATAATCCTAAATATGCTCAATATGTTTTAACTATATTTAGGACTATATATAACTTTTGCTTTATTCAAGGTGGTTCTAAGGACGAAAAACAAACACCAGCTATGAAATTAGGAATGGCTAATAAAGTTTATGAATTAAAAGACATAATCTATTTTAGATAGTTTTTTGTATCAGTCCTATAAAGTATAAATTTACTTTATAGGACTGATTTTAGCTGCAAAATTTTATTTGTAAAAGAGGATTATTTGGAATTAAATTGAAAATAATGATATAATAATATTAAATAAATAATGAACAATTGTATTATTATATGACCCAAATGTAAATGGAGCATCGAAAGATGTTCCATCAATTTTATAAAAAATATTTAAACTCGTGTAAGATAATTGAAATATATGCGTCTTATAGATAAGGAGGTGAAAAAGTGACAGAGTTTGAAAATATATATAATGATTATTTTCGAGATGTTTATTTATACATCAAAAGTTTATCAAACGATGAGCAAATAGCAGAAGATATTACTTCAGAAACATTTATAAAAGCTATCGAATCAATTAATAACTTCAATGGTACTTGTGATATTAGAGTATGGTTGTGCCAAATTGCAAAAAATAACTACTTTTCTTATCTACGTAAAAATAAGAAGTTAATATGTGTTGACCAATTTAAGGAACAAGAAGACAGTTTAGATATAGAACTATCTATCCATTCAACAGAAACTTCTATGAGTATACACAAGGTTTTACATAGCTTAGAGGAACCATATAAAGAAGTATTTTCACTGCGTACATTTGGAGAGTTAAGTTTTAAGCAAATTGGTTCGCTTTTTCAAAAAAATGAAAATTGGGCTTGTGTTACTTATCACCGAGCTAGAAAAAAAATAAAAGAGAAGATAGTGTAAAGTTTGGTATGAAAAAATAGCCTATGGCTAATTTTTGATAATA
>ERZ791879.314-NODE-314-length-45515-cov-8.612538_pt1 | contig 45515 bp, 49 predicted proteins | sample MGYA00510162_ERZ791879 | MGnify/ENA primary metagenome ERZ791879 (study PRJEB30046, sample SAMN00792113) | human gut metagenome | study: EMG produced TPA metagenomics assembly of the A metagenome-wide association study of gut microbiota in type 2... | reverse complement strand
TATCAGCTGGGAGATGACTCCCACCTCTATAGGTGGTGAGAAACAAGCTTGTATCAGTGGGGGAGTCAATCCCCCAGCTGATATAGCCTCCGGCAGGATTGCAGAGGTGCGCAGTAGAAGTATGTCATGCAATTGCATGACGCGCACCTCGCAGCAAGAATGCCGAGGCATTCTTGAATTAATATCAGAGTACTGCTTCTTCAATTCTCTCATCGTTTGTATCTCCAAAAGATAAAACAATAGTCTTGCATTACACTGTCAAAAAGTCTCTCAATTTGTGCGGTACTCCATACAAATTCTCTTTGAATTGACGGGAGAACATATTTATTAGCAGAAATATCCTTCACGACTTCTGCTATCGTTAATGGTGACTCATATGCCATTGATTATGCCTCCTCCTTTTTTACATATGTGAGCTGAATATCATAACCGAGAGCATCCAGCATCTCTACAAAAGTTTTATTAATAACGCCATCGCCCTTTTTGATGATACGATTTACATATTGTCCTGTTGAACCAATCATCTCTCCCAGCTGTGCCTGTGTTTTTCCAGCTTCTATACACTTGATTTTTACATCTACTTCTATATTATTTTTCAGCATTCGTATCACCTCATCTGAAATTTGTAAAATAACACTAATCGTATAATATTATAACACATTTTTGCTTTCACTTCAATCTACTCATCTCGAAATTTGCACTTTGTACACATAGCAAAAACACCCAGGACATAAATCCTGAGTGTCGAGCAAGAGAGTGGCTTTGCCCCTCTCAATGACCCCCAGGGGTTTTAAAATTTTCCAGAGACAAGTTTCTGTTCAATTAATCTAACCGCTATTTATAAAAAGTATACTGAATTTTTATTTATAAATAGATATTGAAGATATATAATGTAAATATAGAAATAATAATATTGAAATGAATTATGAGTAAAGATTTATTAGACCCTAAAGTAGATTTTGTATTTGTGCGACAAGAAGTTGTGTTAGGAGCTGTCTAAGGCAATAATATGCCCTTCGGACTATTTCAGCTACTTGAAATAATGCTACCAGTAGGTGCATTACTGGTAACGGTATTGTACTAAGCTACTGGGACAAAGCAGGAAAATAGGTAATCCCTACGCTATCTACTGCAAGCATAAATGATTTATTATGAGCAGATTATTCAAACTGTTGCAAGGTTCGTAAAGTCTAGCAAGCGAAATGGGATTGATACGCTTAAGCCAAAAGGTATGGAGCATACACATTATGTTTGAACACGCAGAATATGAAGTAGCTGTTGCTCCCGGACTATAGACAGGCTCTAAGGTAAATTGAAATGGTCTTAACACAGAACTTGGTAAACCCTATACATATCCAACAAAAGTTGGACAGTAGAGGGTAGAGGAAGATATAAAAAGCGAACGATTTTCAGTAATAGAAAATATAGCTCTTCAAGATTTGGAGTAACCCGAAAGGGTGCAGACTTATATCATGGTCTTTGATTATGATGATAGAATGATACTTACGAACAAGGGAGGCAAGTAGACTGTACTATAACAGACAGCAAACTTGGATAAACAAATGAATATAAATAATGAACTAATCTGGGATAATATTGATTGGAATGAAATTAATTTGTTTATTAATAAGATTCAATCTAGAATTGTAAAAGCATCTCTAAATAAAAATTGGAAATTAATTAAAGATTTACAAAGATTATTAGTTAACTCTTATTATGCTAAACTTTTAGCTGTTAAGAGAGTTACATCAAACAAAGGTAAGAAAACACCTGGAGTCGACAATGTAATATTACGCACAGGTAAAGAGAAATATGAGTTAGCAATATCACTTAATAAGGGCAAATATAAACCCAAGCCGCTAAGAAGAATTCATATTAAAAAGAAAAATGGTAAACTAAGACCGTTAGGGATACCTACTATGTACGATAGAGCAATGCAAGCACTCTATTTAATGGCACTAGAACCAGTAGTGGAAACTCTTGCAGATAAGACTTCATTTGGATTTAGAAAAGGAAGAAGTTGTGCTGATGCAAGAGAGCAGTTATTTATAAACTATAGTAGGAAAACTTCTCCTATGTGGATTTTAGAAGGTGATATCAAAGGGTGTTTTGATAACATATCTCATGACTGGTTAATAGATAATGTACCAATGGACAAAGCCATTCTACGAAGCTTTCTAAAAGCAGGATTTATACATAAAGGATTTAGATTTTCTACTGATAATGGAACTCCACAAGGTGGAATTATAAGCCCATGCTTATCAAATTTTACTTTAGACGGAATTGATAAATTATTGGAAAATAATTTTAAAAGGCATAAAAATGAGGGAAGGAAAAGGGCAAAAGTGCATTTGATTCGCTATGCTGATGATTTTATCATAACAGCAGGAACTAAAGAAATAGCAATTAAAGCTAAAGCATTAGTAAAAGAGTTTTTAGCGGAGAGGGGTTTAGAATTATCAGATGAAAAAACCCTGATAACCAATATTAATGAAGGTGCTGATTTTTTGAGTTGGAACATCAGAAAGTACAATGGTAAATTACTTATCAAGCCATCAACCAATTCTATAAAATCTGTCATTTCAAAACTCAGAGATGTTATAAACAACAATAAATCAATACATCAAGATTTGTTAATTGCACAACTAAATCCAATAATTATAGGGTGGAGTAATTACCATCAAGGAGTTGTGTCAAAACGCATATTTCAGAAGGTAGACCACATAATATACCTTATGCTATGGAAATGGTGTAAAAGAAGACATCCCAACAAGGGGAATAAATGGGTCAAGAGTAGGTATTTTAAAAGTTATGGAAATAGAAATTGGATATTTGAAGACACTCTAACATTAAAGAAAATGAGTGATAAGAATATTATAAGACATCCTAGATTAAAACTTGATAAAAATCCGTTTATTGACTTAGAATACTTTGAAAAACGCAAATATAGAATGGGATGTTTAAAGCTATCAGGAAATATGAAAAAACTATGGATTAAACAAAAAGGCTATTGTCCTTTATGTAAAGAATCTATGGATATAGCAGAAGATAGAAGAATGATGTACACAGACAATAAATCAGATAGTAAAGATAAAATTAGCAAAATGATTATGGTTCATAAGGACTGTATGAAAATCCAAAATTATAAAGAGAGGTTGGCGTAAATATGAAAAAAGAGCGTTTACAAAGGCTTGAGCCGTATGAGTTGAAAGACTCACGTACGGTTCTTAGACGGGAAAAGATGAGTAATCATCTCGACCTAGTCGTCAAGAATATTTTTGGATCACCAAATCATCCTGAAATATTAATATCATTTTTAAATGCAACTTTAAAACCTAAAAGAAAAATAGTAAATGTTGATATAAAGAAAACAGATATAGAAAAACAATATATTGAAGATAAATATTCAAGATTAGATGTAAAAGCAACAACAAGTAATGATGAGATAATAAACATAGAAATACAACTAAAAAATGAAAATAATATGATAAAAAGAAGTTTATATTATTTAAGTAAAATGTATGAAGAACAATTAAATGAAAAGGAAGATTATTCAAAGTTAGTAAGAACAGTTTGTATTAACATTTTAAATTTTAAGTATCTTAAAACAGATAATTTTCATACAGGATATAGATTTAAAGAAATTGAAACTAATGAAGAATTAACTGATGTTATGGAAGTTCACTTTATTGAGATACCAAAGCTTAAAGATTCCAACGATGAAAAAGATATGCTAGTTGCTTGGACAGAATTTTTAAAGGATCCTGAAAGTGAAAAGGTTAGAGGTTTAGAATTAAGTATAGAGGAAATACGTCAAGCAAAAGATGAACTTATAAGAATGAGTAATGACAGCACGCAAAGACAGTTATATGATATGAGAGCTAATTCTTTAAGAGATAAGATAAGTGAATTAAATGCAGCAGAAAGAAAAGGATTAGAAAAAGGAATAGAAAAGGGAAAAAAAGAAGAAAAAATAGCCATAGCTAGAAATTTATTGGATATCCTTGATAATGAAACTATTGCCTTAAAAACCGGATTAACTATTACTGATGTTGAAAAATTAAGAAAACTATAATTTTCCTCAATTTAAAGCAAGATAGTGACTTCACCCCTTCCCCTGTTTCTGTTGTATCAAGAGGGCGATTTCGCCCCTCTCAAGGGCTCCCGTAGGCTTTAAAATTCAAAAAAATAAAAGCTAGTACAAAACTAACTGTTATCATGAGCTTAGCATTACTCCAATTAAGACCATATCAGCTATGCTATCTAAAGCCCTCCCTGTCTTACTTTCAGTCTTAAACTTTCTAGCTATATATCCGTCAAATACATCACTGATCCCACATGCTATATAAATAATTAAAAATAATTTAGAAAAGGGTTCTGTAAGAAATAAAAGAAATGCTCCAAGTATTCTGCTTGCTGTAATAAGGTTTGGTACGTATTTTATTTTCACCACCTCCTAAAGTGAATTTCTAAATCTTTGATTTAGTAAAATGAACTTACTCCTACGAATGTATATGAGTAGTGAGTTTCCTTTTAACATATATAATATCTACTTAAATTTACTATTCATTATGATAAAATATATCACTAAGGTTATTTATGTAACTTTAGTTATTTATTTTATTTTGTAAATTATTCTATAAAATTAAATCTATCTAAGTATATTATTATGAATTATCAATCTCCTATTTCCATAGGTTTTATTAATCTAATATATGCTTTTAATCTTCTAATATAAGAACAAAGTGGCTATCGCCACGCCCACTTCGTGGTATCAATTTTACAATTTTAAATCTTGAAATCCATTGATATTACTAGCTTTACAACTTAAAAAATTTTATACTTTCCTATACATAAAAAAAGCCTAACACTTCTGTCTATATACATCAGTGTTAAGCCTCCTATCTATCTTTAAAATGCTGCAACAACATCCCTTCCTGCAGCCACTGTATTTCCTGTTATAAGCTTAATATTATCTTTTCCTGCGTTATCAGTTATTATAAGCATAGTATCTGTTGCAAACCCTCTTTGTTTTATTAATTCTAAATCAAACTTAATAAGGCTGTCGCCTTCTTTTACATTATCTCCTTCTTCTACAAAAAGCTCAAAGCCTTCACCTTTCATTGATACTGTATCTATTCCGACATGTATAAGCGCTTCAACTCCATTTTCAAATTTAATTCCTACGGCATGTTTAGATTCTTTCATAACTACGACTATCTTACCATCTGCAGGTGCTTTGACTAAATCTGTAGTAGGTATAATCGCTATACCGTCTCCCATCATCTTAGATGAAAATACATCATCTTTAACTTCTTCAATCCCTATTGTCTTTCCTGATAAATAAGCTTTTAATTCTAATCCTTTTTCTTTCTTTTTTATAAATGAAAACATACAAACTCTCCTTAATATATTATTTTTTTAATTAATTCTTTATTTATATCTGCTGTATTATTCTTATATTTCCTAGACACTTCTTGTCAAATTTCTTTGGTATTTATGTTAATAGTACATAAACCATTAATGGAATTGTTAGTACCGATAAAAATGTAGTTATAAAAACTCCTGTTGATGCTGCTTTTACCTCACCTTTATACTGGGTTGTCAGCATTACAATCATTGAACCTGCTGGTAGGGCTGTGGCTATTGTTAACTGGTCAACTATGAAGCTGTCATTTGTAAAGAAGCTAGCTGTAAAGTATGCGATTATCGGCATTATTATTAACTTTATAATTGAAATTATATATACTCTTATATCACTGAATACATACTTAATAGGTATTAATGCTAATGATGATCCTATTAATATCATTGATAAAGGAGTAGTTACCCCTCCCACCATGCTTAATATTTCCTGTACTATCTTCGGCACTTTAATTCCAAGCAGGAATATTACAAGTGCAATTACTGCTGATATTACGCCTATATTTAAAACTTCTTTTATCTTAAATTCGCTCTTCTGGCTTTTATTGCTTTTAATCTTGTATACGCCGTAGGAATATATAAGTACATTGAACGGCATATGCAGGATAGATGAAGCAAAAATAGCATAATCACCATACAAAGCTTTAAGGACAGGGTATCCGACAAAGGCTGTATTTGTGAAGATAAGCATCAGCAGATATATATTCCATCCATTATTATTTAATTTAAATATTTTACTTATAGCCTGTGAAAAAATAATTAAAAGTATATAAAATATAATTCCAATAAAAAATATCTTAATTATCTGTCCCTTATCATCTGCTTCTCCAGTATTGCAGACAGAGCTTATTACAAGCATCGGCACAGTAACTTTTACAATTAATTCTGATATTACGCTGTTTGATTCTGCCCTCAATATTCCAGCCTTGTTTAATAGGTATCCAAGCATTATCATTGCAAATAAAACTACCATTGTTTCAACTAAAACCATTATGTCCATACTTACTCCCTCTTTCTTGTATTTTATAGTTAATTATGTTAAACTTAGGTTATTATTCATGAAAAGGAGTGATACTTTTTGTTAAATTCTATCGATAATGATATTTTAAACACCTTGACACAAAGTGAGTTGTCTGTACTTCAGTATATAGATAACAACAGTTCTGAGGTATTAAAAATGAGCATTCATGAATTATCCGAGAAAGTATTCTTCTCAACAGCTACTATTCTACGATTGTGTAAAAAGTTAAACTTCAGCGGATATGCTGAGTTAAAGTTTGCACTAAAAAATAGTACAAGCTCTCAGGACTTAGTAATGGATAATCCTGTATCTGATGAGACTATATTTAATGATTTGTATGCTCAAATTGAAAATACAAGCCGTCTTCTTGATACAAAAAATATAGAAAAAGTTGTTAATTACCTTTTGAGTGATAAAAAAATCCATCTTTACTCTACTGGTATTACAACAATCGTTTTTGAATATATGCAGAGATATCTTTTAGCAACAGAACGTTCTTCAACTTTATATAAAGCAGATAAATTAGCATTTCATGCTGCTCAGAATCTTACTGATAATGATGTTTTAATTCTGGCAAGTACAACTGGTTTAGATCCTTCTATACTAAAGGTTGCTAGAATTGCTAAGAGTAATAATGTTCCTATTATTGCAATTGCTCCTCTTACAAATAATCAGTTATCGCAGCTTGCAGATATTACATTATATTTCTTTGCAAAAGACCGTAATTATTCTAATTCAGATATAAAAAATAGGACTTCTATTTTTTATATTATTGATATGATAGTACAGCATTATCTTTATAATTTAAATATCGCAGACTCCATATATAGTAATCAGTAGGAAGGTAATTAAAATGATCCATAATATAGATACTAAAACTATTCAGTCTTTAACTTCAAATGAAGATGATGTATTACAATATATTTTTTCTAATAAAGATAAAGTTTCAAAAATGAATATCACTGAACTGGCACAAAATACATATGTATCAACTGCCACTATTCTACGATTATGCAAGAAATTAAACTTAAAGGGTTTTAATGATTTGAAATTCTTAATAAAATCAGACTCAATTTATAAATCTGATTCTTCATCTAAAAGCAGTGATAATCATTGTACTATTAATGAGAATACTATTATTTCTAATAGTCTTACTAAATTAAAAACAACTATGTCTAGGCTTAATTTAGATGACTTAAACTTCATAGTAGATTGTTTATGCAGCGATAAGAATATTCATATATTCGGCAGAGGACTTACGCAAATGCCTTTAGAATACTTTTATAACTTGCTTTTATCATTAAATAGGCCCTGTACTTTTTATATAGATCCTCCGCTTCTTTACCGTGATGCTTCTCGTATGGATAATAATGATATACTTATCATCGGAAGCTCTGGCGGATCAACTATTCCAATTGTAAAATCAGCTGCTATAAGCCGTTCTAACTCAGCCACTGTCATTGCAATAACTTCAGCTCTAGACAGCGAGTTAGCTCAAATAGCTAATATTGTCCTATATGGTGAAACTAAAAATCATAAGCTTAACGGCATAGATATTAACTCTAGGTTATCAATTCAATTTATTATAGAAGTAATTTTAGATTTATATATAAACAGACTAAAAACTAACCAAAAATAAAATCAACAAAGGAGAGCAACTTTAAGCTGCTCTCTTTTTATGCCAATACTTTCATCGCTTCTTTTACCTGTTTTGCAACCTTTTCTATCTTAGGTCCATAAACAACATGGATATGAGTATCTGATGGCTTTACGATTCCCATTGAACCAGTACTTTTTAATATTGATTCATTTACTAATGACATATCCTTAACATCAACTCTTAATCTTGATATACAGTTATTTACTGCTACAATATTTCCATGTCCGCCTAAACCTTCTATAATTCTTGCACCTATAGCTGTTATCGCATTTGACTTGGCGTCAGATGAAGCTTGTTCTACTACTTCTTCATCATCACTTACATCAATAGAAAGGTTTTTCTTTGTGAAATACCATTTAAATACAAAGTAGTAAGTAGCTGCGAAAACTATTCCTAATAAAATTACCATATACCATTTTGATCCTGGAACTAAAACCCCATATATTAAGAAGTCTATAATTCCACCTCCAGTATTTCCTATAGCAACTCCAAGAAGGCTTAATACTCCAAAAGATATTCCTCCCATAACAGCATGGAATACAAATAATGGTGGAGCAATAAACATAAATGCAAATTCTAAAGGTTCAGTAATACCTGATACGATTGAAGCTGCAACACCTGCAATCATTAATGCCTTTACCTTTGGTTGTTTTTCCTTAGGTGAAGTTTTGTAAATTGCATAAGCTGCTGCTGGAAGCCCAAACATCATAAACGGCATTTTACCTTGTCCTAAAAATGCAGTATATTGAGTTAATTCAGAAACTGGAACCTTATCAAAGAATTGAAGGAATATATTTAAACATCCTTCTACACCTTCATATACACCACCAACAGAAGTTGTACGGAATATACTATTTAAAACGTGGTGAAGTCCAGTTGGAATTAATATTCTTTCTAAGAATCCAAATATAAATACTCCGAAGTGTCCTAAACTTGCTATCATAGTACCTAAGCCATTAATAGCTGCTGATATTGGAACCCATACGAATGGAACAAGCTGTCCTAAAACTGTCATTACTCCCATAACTGCTATAGCAACGAACCTCTTTCCGCCATAGAAAGCTATTGCAACTGGGAATGTAACATTATAAAACTTATTATGAAGTGCTGCTGTTATAAGACCTGTAAGCATACCAGCAAAAGCACCCATTTCTATAGTATTTTCAATACCTAAAATATTTGACATTTTTAATGAAGTGAAATCAAAAAATCCTGATCCAATTATTAAAGATGCACTTAATAAGAAAACATAATATCCTATAAATCCAGCAAATGCCGCTATTTCTTTTTCTTCTTTAGCTAGTCCAAAAGCTATACAAATTGAAAATAATACCGGTATCATACCAAAAACTGTTGCTGTAACCGTTTTTAGTACAGTTATAAAATAATTAACCCCTGTTATTTGTAAAAACGGAAGGACTTCCTGTATCTGCGGTTTTAACAGTGCAGAAGTCAATCCTAATAATAATCCAGCAGCTGCTAACGTTGCAATCGGTAACATTAAGCTTCTACCAAGGGCTGAAAAAAAATCCATAACTTTATTTTTCTTAGCCATAATTCAATCCTCTTTCCTAAATTTATTTTAATACCCATTTTATAATATTTACTATTCTAGGAAGATAATTTTATAATTATCTTCCTAGAAATATTACTATTAATAAGCTAACTTTTAATTATATTTAAATGCCCTATTATCATATAGCTTCATTACTATATTAAAATATAAATTAGACTGTACATATATTTTGTAATGTAATTACTTTAATTCTGGCCAGTATTCCTTATTAGCTTCAATTAAAGCATCTAATACTTTTCTAGCCTTCTTACCATCGTTTATTAATCTGTTTAAAGTAAATGCCTGAAGTGCCTTACTATAAGATTCTTCATAGTAAGCATCTATTAATAACTTTTCACAAGATACTTGGTTTACTAATAATCCTAAGTAGAATTGTGGTATATTTCCTACACCCATTGGTCTTGGTCCGTTGATTCCAAGTTCTGCAACTACTTCAACCATAGCATCATCCTGCATATTGTTTATTGCACCATTATTTTCTGTAATTATTATATATCTTCTATTTTGATTGTAAGCTATTGACTGAGCAACTTCTATCATCATCTCAGCGTGAGCATCACTTTCAATATTAACTCTTCCCTCAGTAGTTCCGGCCGCTACTACTTCTTTACATTCATTGAATACACGGCTTTCTCTGTTAGCCATAACTTCATCAGCTCTTGTAAAGTTTGGATCTAAATGAGATGCTTTGTAATCTGGATATAAGTAGTATTGGTCATATGTGTTTGGAAGGTAGTCTGGGAAATCTTCCATTAATGTCTGAACCATTCCATAAGTATCTAACCAAGACTTGTCTCTTTGCTCTGCATCTTGAGGTAAGAATCCTCTTTCCTTTATTAATTCCTTTAATTTAGGTAATAAATCTTCTCCTGTATTTTTGTCATATATATGAGTAAACCATCCATAGTGATTTAATCCAAAGTATACAGGGTCTAAATCCTTCCAGTCACATCCTAATAAACGGCTGCAAGAACGAACAACATTTTCAGGTTGGTCACATATATTTAAAATTTTCTTGTCATTTGGGAATTCTCTTCTTAAAGCTTCTGCAACTATTGCTGCTGGGTTTGAGTAGTTAAGTACCCATGCATCTGGAGCATATTTTCTTATGTCATAAATCGCCTTAATCATTTCCCTAGTAGATCTTAATCCGTAAGCCATTCCCCCTGCTCCGCATGTTTCTTGTCCGATAAGTCCCATGCTTAGTGGAATATGTTCATCCTTAGCTCTCATTTGAAGTCCGCCTACACGCATTTGCATGAATACGAAATCCATATCTGTATAAGCTTCTTCAACTTCTGTAGTATAACTGAATTCAACTTCTGGATATCTTTCTTTCATTAATATTTTACCAAATTCTCCTACAGGTTCTTGTCTTTGAGCATCTATATCAAATAATACTAATTTATTTAATGGGAATTCATCCTTTAATCTGCAAAATGATTTTAAAAATCCTGGTGTAAATGTACTTCCTCCACCAACAATAACAACATTATATCTCTTCATAACAAACACTCCTCATATAAATATTGCAAATAATTAATCTTTTTAAATTGCAATAATTTCTCAAATTTTATTTTATGGTAACAGCGCTGTTTATTTCCTATGATTACATTGTATATTTTGATATCGTTTTAATCAATGGCTTTGGACGCTATAGTTATGAATGATATCGTATGTTATTTGTAACTATAATTGTCACTTTTGACTATAAATATCTTCATAATCCTCCGGCATATGCAGTAGCCTGCTATATCTATTGCTGAACTTATTATAGACTTGTTATCTACAGCTCTTAAGCTCTTATCTTCATATCTTATAAAGCAAAAGGCCAGGCACTAATGTTGAGGGACATTAGTGCCTGGCTTCTTAAAATCTATACAATTTAATTGGGAACAAATAATTATTACTTAGTAACTCTACTCTTTTATAATGATCCTTTTCTGTGTCATTCAAGTGTCAAAATTCATATTAATAATTAAGAATCTATATCTATGCTTTTTACCCACTTTGGCATATGTCTGTCATGCCATATTATTTGTCCATTTTCAATATTTATAATTTCTCTGAACATTTCTGAGTTATCATATATATTTATTTCATCACATGATCTAATTACAGCCTTCAAATTCTTTAGTGAATCATAATATCTTCTTTCTATATCCTCATCAGATATTCCATGACCACCTCTACTTACTCTAATCTTAACTCTCTCTTTCGCTATTTTCGGACTTTCTCCCCCTATATAATTCATAACTACATAAAATCCATTGTCTTTTGCATTTATAATATTTTTTATTATACTTCTTCCTGTTAAGGTTGTTTCTTGATTAAATGATATTCCTTCACTGATGTATTCCTTTATTAATTTTACTGCTTCTCTTGCACATTTAAGCAAGAGAGTGGCTTTGCCCCTCTCAATGACCCCCGGTGGTTTTAAAATTTTCCAGAGACAAGTTTCTGTTTTTTGATATTAGTATAAAATAATAGATACATCAAGCTAAAACCCCTTTAATTTTCAATTAATCTAACCGCTATTTATAAAAAGCATACTGAATTTTTATTTATAAATATATATTCAAGATATATAATATATATGTAGAACTAATAATATTGAGGTGAAATATGAGTAAAGGTTTATTAGCCCCTCAAAGCGAAAAGGTTAGAACTTTAGATCTAAGTATAGAAGAAATACGTCAAGCAAAAGATGAACTTATAAGAATGAGTAATGATAGCACTCAAAGAGAATTATATGATATGAGAGCTAACTCTTTAAGAGATAAAATAAGTGAATTAAATGCAGTAGAAAAAAAGGGGAAAATAGGAAAAAATAGCTATCTCAAAAAATTTATTAGATATTTTTGATAATGAAACTATTGCCTTAAAAACCGGATTAACTATTTCTGATGTTGAAAACTTAAGAAAACTATAATTTTTCTCAATTTAAAACAAAATAGTGACTTCAGCCCTTCCACTACTTCTGTTGTATCAAGAGGGCGATTTCGCCCCTCTCAAGGGCTCCCGTAGGCTTTGAAGTTCAAAAAATAACAGCTAGCACAAAACTAACTGTTATCATGAACTTCAAAATCTTGAAGCTCCCATTAACTCTTTATCCAACCAAAACCTCTCTAACCTTTAAATAATCCTCAAACAATCCATTATCCTCATTCTCCTCAATATACTCAGATAACCCCTTATCCTCCACTAACCTAGATAAATGATAATCCGATACACCCTTATTAAAAACACTAAACATAACCTTATCCACTTTTCCCGAACAATCATTACAATACAAAATACTACACTTTAAATTAAGTGGATTTCTTATATCCTTAAATACCTCATAAATACTTACAGGATTAAATTTATCACCTTTAACCCATCCAAACATACTATTTCCATTTAATACTTTCCCACAAACCTGACACTTTATCTCATTATATCCCATTTTATACACACCCTTTCCAAATATATTTTACCAAATTTTACACTTCTAAACTACTCTCATTATTAAATAACCTATTCAATATATAATGAGCCTCACCCTTAGTTAAATCACCAATCTCCCTACTTCCCATATACCTCTTAATCCACTCCATCTGCTTAGAAGATGCTGGTTCATTCCCCCATTTCCTTATTATATACAAATCCCACAAGGGCCTTTGATCCTGATAATGCAAATTTAATATATTAAATACCTTATCTAAAGCATCCTGCATCTTCATTCTTTCTCCATTATAAACCGTATACCCTAGCTCATCCTGACAAGGTAACTTAATTCTTATATCTCTCAAAATTAAAATCAAATCACCATTAAAACTTCTTGTCCAGTTTATATTATGAAAATTATAATTTCTCTCCTTAGCCCAAAGATTCACCTCTTCAGTTTCCTTAATCCAAAGCCTTGGACTTTCAAATTCTTTTATTTTCCTTGGAATATCAAGCAAGTTACCATCTAGCTCCTTAAGTTCATCATCATCTAAATTATCCACATTTAAACCCAGTAAACTTGCTGCTGTACAAAGCTTATTTTTCCCCGTAACACCAACTAAATCAATTAAATTAAGCTTGTCCTTACCTTTATGAAGTCTAAGACCTCTTCCAACCATCTGTGCATATAATGAACTATTTTTTGTTGGCCTACATATTATTATTGTTTCAACTAAAGGCATATCTGTACCTTCAGTAAATATCATGCAATTTACAAGAACCTTTATTTCTTTATTTGTAAATTTTCTTATAATTTCATCTCTATTTTTAGTATTAGCACTTACAACTACTGCTCCTTCTATTTCATCTGCAATATTTTCACAATGAGCTATAGAAGTACCAAAAATCAAAGTTTGTCCTATCCCATATTTCTTATAAGCTAAAGCAACCTTCTTATTACTATCATCATTATTTATCATCTCTTCAAGATCATCTAAAGCATAATCACCAAGTCTTGTTTTAACCTTAGAAATATCATAATCAATATTAACTCTCATACAATGAATATCACAAAGATATTTATTTTCAATAGCCCACCTTATATCTTTTTCATAAATAATGCTATCAAAAATTCCATCAAGACTTTTACCATCTCCTCTATTGGGAGTTGCTGTAAAACCTATGTGCAATCTATAATTAAAGTAATCATAAATTTTTCTATAAGATTTTGCTATACTGTGATGACATTCATCAGTAATAATCATATCAAAATCATCTTTATTAAACTTATTTAATCTACGAACTAAACTTTGAACTGAAGCTATAACAACTTCTTCTCCCTTTGATTTTAATTCTCTCATTTCTATACCAACTGGTACATCATAATATTTAATAGGTTGAGTTACTAATTCTTCTCTATGAGCTAAAACAAGAACTCTTCCTTTTCTTTTTATATTGGCAAAGGTAACTGTCTTTCCTAAGCCTGTTGCTAGCTGAACTAAATAACTTCCACTATTTAAGTTATCAATTATATCTATAATTTCCTTTTGATAAGGCCTAAGCTCCATAACCTCTCACTCCCTTTATACTAATTAATTCAATGTGTCTACCTTTCTGACTCCTTTCTGTCTACCTTATCAACCCATTCAAACCCTTTAAAATAGCCACTGTCGCCTTGTCGACCTACTTTTGAAAACTATATATAAACTTTTATACTATATTTATTTTTTTATTAAAATTTTTTACTTTTATTTATATATGTTATTTTTTATAGGGAACAGGTAGACAAAATTATTTTATATACTCTTAACTATCTATTTATAAGGCTTTACACTATGTCTACACAAGTTTTTAAAAAGGCGACACATGGTCGACATAGTCGACACTTTACTTAAAAAGGCACATTATCCTCAACACTTTCATTAAAAAACTTCTCATCATTTTTCTCATAAATCATTAACTTTATACAGTTTGTTAATATTCCATTTACCCTAACTCTCTGAGTATATTTATTTCTATTGTCCCTAATTAAAAATCCCTTTTTTGCTAATCCAGCTTTAATAGCATCAAAATTAATATTTCTCTCCTCTAGCATATCAACTAAAATAGATTTAATTACAAAACATTCACCCATTACAGTATTAATTTTTCCATAGATTTCGTTATTATCATTATTCTTAAACTTATTTATATTTTGACCAATCCAATCATTAATGATGTTATATGACCTTTCAGATAAATCCACATTATTTTCCTTAGGTAAAACTTCAATAATATCATCAATAGTTAATAAATCATCACTAAAGATCCTATTACTAAGTTCATCTCCTAAAAGAACTGTTGCTACAGCAGCTGCTTGCTTATCTTTAAGCTCTGTAGTACTATTAACTTCCTTTAAAATTTCACTGTATCTCTTAATGATTTCTTCCCTTGGTGGCAAGTTATCAATAAAATCTCTAGATGCATGTCCATAATTACTTTTAACTAAATTAGCAGTTAATACTCCATCAGCTATGATTTTTGTAGTTGCTTCAATTTCTAAGACTCTATTTTTAGCTCCTCCACCTGAGTATTCCTTAGTTACAGGCTCTTCACCGGTAAATAGGAAAATATTTCTCCATGTACCTTGTGTTTGTATTCCTCCATCAGCTCTTCCAAGTCCTCTATCTATCCCTTCTGCTAACTGCATTATAATTTCATCAAAGGATTTATATTTACTTCTTACAATTTGAAGTTCATCATAGGCTACAGGTAAATTGTGCATAAAAGTAGCATATCTAGACATTGCAAGTACTGTAGAATTTAAAGTCTTAATAAGCTTACCAATACTAGGGTTACCCCATATACTCATAGCCACCATGGTAGCAACAGTTTTTCTTGTATCAGTTCCACCCCATAAATGAACTATAAAAGGTAAAGTTCCTAATATTTCAATAAGTGGACTTGCAAATGAAGCTGCCATTAGAATTTTTAAAATCTTACTTTTACTTCTTAGTTCCTTAACATGTTCCTTCCATACCTCATAATCACCTTGTGTTTTAATACTTTCATATACATCTTTAAAAGAAATATCACCATCATATTTATAGTTATCCACAAAGGGTACAAAGCCATTATCCACCCAGCCTAATCTATTAATACTTTTTGTAACAGGGATTTTCTTATTATTTAAAGATAGGATATCACTTAGATATGAAATTAAGGTTCCTGCATTATTAGAATTAACTTGAATTCCTCTGTCTGCTAAGGAAATTATAGATGATCTATTAGAAATTAAACTATTATCAACAACTACATCTTCCCATATATTATCTCTACGAAAACTTAGTCTAACTTTTTCTAAACCACTTTCTAGATTTTTTAACCTTTCTATTGGTAAAATAGGATGTGGACATGCCATTACTTTTACTGGTTCAAAATTTCTAGTTTCAATTCTCCATATACCATCATCACTGGCATTCCAAATACCAGCATCTAAATTACCTATAGGGCAACCTTCAAAATTAACTAGATTTTCTTCAGTTTCAATTTTAGAAGTTTCTTTATTATTGGAAGTTTTATTAAAGTCAGATGAAATATTTTTATTAAATTTATTCTTATGTTTTTTATAAGCATCTTGTCCATTATTTTTGCCATATTCTTTGTTATAAGCTTTATATAGTCTATTAAATTCATCTTTTATACCTAAATTTTTAGCTATATCTCTTACTTTCAATAAAATGCTCTCTTTAAAAAATTCATTTTCAATAGCATTTAAATATCTAAATATCTCTTCTGAAAGCACCTCTTCCTTAGTAGCTCTATAAGGATCTAATGGTAAAAATTCTGCTTCAACTATCTTTTTTGATAAATCTTTCATTTATAGATTGCACCACCTTCTTGTTGTACTTATAAAACTCTAGTTTTTCTTCTATATCATTGCTTGTAAATATATCTAGATAATAATCAATTATATTTAGCATTTCTGCTGTTTCTTCATCATCTTTTTCTGATAAATATCTTCTATAATCACTTAATAATAAAAAGGTGTCATTTTCCCATCTTTCAAAAGCTTCTATTATTACTTTTGAATTATTATAGTTTTCAATTTTAGATATTTTATTATCTTTTGCTTTATTATTAGTAACTATGGACTTGTCCTCTTTAACTTCTAACCCTAAATTTAAAAGCTTATTTATATAAAGTGCACTTTCATAGTTATTTAAACCTTTAAGTTTAGAAACAAGAGCTATACTATCACCTGACTCTCCACAGCCAAAACACTTAAATAATTGTCTTTTACTACAAATACTAAAGGATGGTGTTTTTTCATTGTGAAATGGACATAAACCTTTGTTATATCTATTTAAATTAAGCCCAATTGCTCTAGCTACTTCTAAAATATCGCTTCTTTCTTTTACTTCTTCAAAGATATTCATTTTTCGTCTCCTTTGTATAGTTTCTACTTAATAAATATCCAATTTGAATAGTTTTTTACAGAAAATATTAATTTTTCAGCTACATTTACTAAGTAAATAAAAAATCAACTCAATTTTTATTTATAAATAGACATTGAAGATATATAATATAGCTATATAAATAATATTATTGAGGTGAATTATGAGTAGAGGTTTATTAGACCCTAAAGTAGATTTCGTATTTAAGAATATTTTTGGATCACCAAATCATCCTGAAATATTAATATCATTTTTAAATGCAACTTTAAAACCTAAAAGAAAAATAGTAAATGTTGATATAAAGAAAACAGATATAGAAAAACAATATATTGAAGATAAATATTCAAGATTAGATGTAAAAGCAACAACAAGTAATGATGAGATAATAAACATAGAAATACAACTAAAAAATGAAAATAATATGATAAAAAGAAGTTTATATTATTTAAGTAAAATGTATGAAGAACAATTAAATGAAAAGGAAGATTATTCAAAGTTAGTAAGAACAGTTTGTATTAACATTTTAAATTTTAAGTATCTTAAAACAGATAATTTTCATACAGGATATAGATTTAAAGAAATTGAAACTAATGAAGAATTAACTGATGTTATGGAAGTTCACTTTATTGAGATACCAAAGCTTAAAGATTCCAACGATGAAAAAGATATGCTAGTTGCTTGGACAGAATTTTTAAAGGATCCTGAAAGTGAAAAGGTTAGAGGTTTAGAACTAAGCATAGAAGAAATACGTCAAGCAAAAGATGAACTTATAAGAATGAGTAATGATAGTACTCAAAGACAGTTGTATGATATGAGAGCTAATTCTTTAAGAGATAAAATAAGTGAATTAAATGCAGCAGAAAGAAAAGGAATTGAAAAAGGAAAAAAAGAAGAAAAAATGGCTATCGCCAGAAATTTATTAGACATTCTTGATAATGAAATTATTGCATTAAAAACAGGATTAACTACTCTTGATGTTGAAAAGTTAAGAAGAAAATAAAAAATACTTACACATAGCAATCTTAGTCCTTCCTCCTTCTGTAACACCTGGAACGACCAATTTTTTCTAAAATACAAACTTTTGAAGATAAAAGAGCATCAAATTATCATTCTCCTAATTTGATGCTCTTTTTTGAATCTAAAATATCGCTAAAAATAATATTTAGATAATTATTTTCTTTTCATTAATAACTATAATCTCATCTCTATTTTTAGTATTAGAAATTACAACTACTGCCCCTTCTATTTTAGCTGCAATATTTCCACAATGAGCTAAAATCAATTAATCTCTGAAATCATTTTTTATTTTAAATCCATTTTTACCATTATGTTTTACTTTGTAAAGTAGCTCATCTGCTTGTTTATATAACTCATTAAAATCAGTGTGCTTATTAGTTATAACACAACCAACACTTAAAGATATTTCTTGTTTAATATTATTATATTCTATATCTTTATTCATAGCTTTACATAATATTTGTAATCTTTCTCTAATAACATCAATATCAACTTCTTCAATGTCTTTCATGAAAACTACAAATTCATCTCCACCTAAACGACAAATAATATCTTTAAAAGCAAAAACTTCTTTTAATACTAGTGCAAATTCCTTTAATACATCATCACCAATTTGATGACCTAATCTATCATTTACTTGTTTAAAATAATCTATATCAACTATAGCAAAAGCAGAATATAAATTTGAAGGCTTTGTATTTAAATATTCTTTTACTAATATTTCTCCTGCTTCGCGATTATACATTCCAGTTAAAGCATCTAGCTGTGATTTCTTTAATAATAACTTCTTAGCTTTTTTTAGTTCTTTAAATTTATGTATAATTATAGTAAAAATTACTATTATTATTATTATTGCTATTACTATAAATAAAATAGTGTTTTCAAGGAATAATTGCTTTAAGGTAATTTTATGATGAATATTTGACATATTATCATAAATAATATTATTAACCTCATCTGTGGATATGGTATCAATTGCTTTATTTATAATATTAATTAAACTCTTATCAATTGGCTTTGCAAATCCTATACTTGAATTAACTTTTTCTTCTTGATATAAAACTACTAAATTAGAATAATAATCCGCAGAAACATAATTTAAGATAGCATAACTACTTCCATTAGTTATAGTTGCTTCCCCTTTTGCTATTGCCTCTAAACACTCTTCTATAGTTTCATAATATTTAAATTCCTTAACTTCATTTTCCCCATCATATTCATATCCTTTTGCTAAAGCAACTATCTCTTTGTCTGTTTGAATATTTTTATTTTTTACTTCAACCATATCTACATCTAAATATGATTTTGTAAGAAATAAATCATTTTCTTTTTCAATTGAATATGAATCTGGTACAGCTATTATTAAATCAGCTTCTTTATTTTTTAGCATATTGTAAGCTTCTTCATAAGTGTCCGCTTTTATTAATTCAAGTTTGATACCTGCTCTTTCCATAATTAAATTTACTAAATCAACATAAATTCCATCTGCTTCTTTGGTCTTAGTATTATAATATTCAACTGGTATAATATTATCAACATAAATTCCTTTTAATACACCCATATTATTAATGTACTCTTTTTCTTCTTCCGTTAAACTTATTACCTTACTACTAAAAGTTTTAAAATATTTATTATATAAAACTTGATCATAATCTGGTTCCTTTTCTTTTATTTTAGAAATAGCTTTATTTAAGCCTGATATAATTTCTGTATTTCCTTTTTTTGTTGCAAAATAATAAGGAATTGCTCCAAATTTAGCAATAACTTTTTTTTCATCATCACCCAATAAATCACCGGTAATAATAGCATCTACTTCTCCAGATTCTAATGCTTCTTCAATCTCATTACCACTTTCATATGGATAAGAAATAAGTTCAATATTGTTAAATCCATTAGCTTTACAAAAGTTTTTAAAATTTTGAAGTTTTATATTTGATGTTTCAAAATAACCTACTTTAATTCCCTCTAATGTTTGATAATTTGAAATGTTAATACTATTATTGTCTTTTAATGTAACTAAAGTAGTATATGTAGCACCAGAATTATACTCTGGAAAATCATATAATTCCATAGTTTCTTCATTTTTAAACATAGCTCCTGCAATATCAATTTCGCCATCTTTTAATTTATTAATCATGTCATTAAGACCCATCTCAATAAATTCATATTCCCAACCTGTATATTTAGCAATTTCTCTTAAATATTCAAATCCAAAACCACTATAAACCCCATTTTCAACTTCTGTAAATCCAGAAACAATTGAGTAACCAACTTTAATCTTATTATTAGTTTCAGCATTTATATAATCGCTTTGTATACTTAAACATATATTAATAATACTTAATATCAAAATAACTTTATTAAAAATTTTTAAAATATTTTTCATTGTATTATAATTCACACTCTCTATCTCTTTTTTTACTCTAGTTTATTTTTTAATATTCTATACTAAAAATTAGATTTTCTCGATATCTTCTATATACATTGGCTTATTGTAATAATATCCCTGTACATATAATAAATCATTTTCTATTTTTTTAATTGCACTATCTTGCTCTATTTCTTCAACACCTTCTAATACAACATATTTATTTGTATTTCTTGCTATTTTAGATATAAATAAGACAATTTCATTTCTAATTATGTCTTTTCCAATTCCATCAACAAAGTTTTTATCTATCTTTATAATATCAATATCTAATTTTTGAAGTACATCTAAATTTGAGTATTCTACCCCAAAGTCATCTATTGCAATTTTAAATCCTGCACCTTTTAAAAGATCTATATTTTTATTTATTTTATCTAAATCATTCATTTTAACTCTTTCAATTATTTCTAAACAAATCTTATTAGGTTCTAAATTAGATTTATATAATATTTGAATAGCCTTTTTAACAAATGCTTCATTTTCTATTTCATTCAAAGATAAGTTAAGTGAAATATAGAATTTTTTTCCACTAACACATTTGTAATTTTTAATTTTATCATAATCTTTAATAACCTTTTTAATTATCCAAAGAGAAATATCAAATAACATATCATTTTCTTCAATTTCAGATATAAATTTATATGGTGGAATAATTTTATTATCTTCATCTAATAACCTTAATAAGCCTTCAAATCCAACTATATCTTTGCTTCTAGGGTTATAAATAGGCTGATATTGTAATAAATACTTATCCCTATTCATTCTATATTTAATTTTTATTTTTATTTTTCGCTTTTTTATTTTAGGAATTATTAATTTTATAATTACAATTAAAAACAATATAATTAATATTATACTTAAAATTAATCTTCCGATTAATTTTTTATTATAGTCTTCATCGAAGTATTTATCCTGAAGTTTTTCAAGCGGATTATACTTTTGTGAAGTATATTCTTCAATGACTTTATCTATATTCTCTAAGATATCCGAACTATTTTTATTACCACCTATATAAATTTGTTCACCAGCAAATTTATATAACATTTTATATGGACTTTTTTTATACGCATTATCTACCATTAAATCAATTTTATCTTCTTCCATTAACTCTTCCAATATTTTGTAATTTTCACCATACACAATTTTAATATTAATATTACTTACTTCAAAGAATTTTAAAATCCACTCTGCATTATAATCAGCTTCAACTAATCCAAGTGTTAATTCATTATTTGACTTTAAATCATTTATACTAATATTTTTTGTGCTAAAAACCCCAAATTCTTCTTGAGAAATACTTTTATTATTAAATATTATGTCTTTACTTTTCATAATACTGATAGGTAATCCAAGCATAATATCTATATCAGCATTTTCTAACTTTTCTAGTCCATCAGAAATATTGCATACAATATATTCATATTCAAAATCGTATTTTTTGAGTAATAAATTTAAAAATTCGTAATAATATCCTCTAATTTCACCATTTTCTTCGATGTAGACATAAGGCTCATATTCATATATACCTATCTTAACTACATCTTCTGATTTTATTTGTGTGGAATATGGATTTATTGAGAGCATGTTTAAAATTAAGATAATTGATATAATTGATATTGTTAATATAATTGATATAAAGTATTTAAATTTTATTATAATCTCCTCCACTTCCTATAATATATATTTATTCTTAAAATTTTCCTTAATTAGTATAGCTTATCATCATATTTTAAATCAATATTTTTTCCTTCTCGACAATAATTTCACTTTTTTCCTTTATTATAGTTAATATAAAACTATCTATTTTTATATGCTTTATAACTTATTTAAATACTTATAAATAAATGCTTTTCTTTTACTTATTCTAAAGTATAAATTTAAAACAGCCCCTTGTTTATAACAAGAGGCTGTCCATAACTAAAATAATATTGCTAAAAGAATTGTAAAAATATAAGTTACATTTAATAAAACAAAATTTTTAACTGCTAATACAAAAGTATCTTTCTTTGATTGCACTGTATAAAATAATTTTATATTTTTATTAATTGGAATAAATACTAATAATACTAATAACGATATTATAGGTAAAACTTTCAAAATAACTCCTATAATTATCCCAACAAATGCTATGTAATATAAATATTTAAAGATAGTTAAAGCATTTTCTTTTCCTATGTATATTGGTAAAGTAAATCTCCTATTTATAAAATCATCTTCCATATCACAAATATTATTAGCTAACATTATATTTGCTATGCCAACAATTAGTGGAATACTTATTATAAATATAGACATAATAACCTTTAAGTTAATGATTAATTTTAAATTACCTTCTAATATACATATATTTAATATTTCTTTATCAAATATATGTATATATACTGCTAGAAAAGTTATAAAAAATCCCATTGTCACTCCTGAGAAAATCTCACCAAAAGGAGTTCTTGAAATTGGAATAGGTCCAAAAGAATAAAAGATTCCTATTGTAAAACATACTAATCCTACTAGTAAAATTATTATATTTGTATTTAAAAATAATATTATTCCTAATGATGCTGATAATATTAACATACCTATAATAATTCCTAAAACAGTTTTAGGCTTAAGACCATATTTTGTTATAGCATTATGCTCTTCATATCCAAATCCCTCTTTTTTTATGGCTTTAATATAATCAACATAATTATTTATTGCTGTTACAGTCATATCAAAAATTATCATTGATAAAAAAAGTAATATAGCATTTTTTGTATTAAAATTATCAAATTTGTATAAGGCAAAAGCTGTTCCTACTATGTATGGAATAACGCTAGCTACTTTTGTTTGAATTTCTACTAATTTTAAAAAACTTATTATCCCCATTAAAAACCTTCTCCTTTGTTGTATTTTTTACTTTTATATATATCAAAAGGAGAACTAATTTTAATTAGCTCTCCAAACACCTGCTAAAGTAATACTTTCTTATAATATATCTATTAAGCTATAGGTGCCATAAGAATTTTTCCTGTTCCACGATATACATTAACAAATCCTTCTCCTGAAACAGCTGATCCTACTAAACTTTTGCTAGATTTCTCAACTCTAAAATCTAAAGATTTAGACCATGCAATAGCAAAATTACCATCAATTCTAACTTCATCATTTTCTAAATTAATTTCTATAAGTTCATCTCTTGGAACAGGACTTTCTAATACAGCTACCCCTTGTCCTTCAAGACATAAATTAAATAGTCCTTCATTTCCAAGCATTGCTGAAGAAATATTAGTTCTTGCTACTACCTTCTGCTTAATTTTAGACTCACAAGCAAGGAAAAGCCCATCATCAAGCACTAAGCCATTCCAATCAGCAACATCCTCAAGAAGTATATGTTTATAAGTAGGTTCTAAAACTAATAATCCACTTCCTTCATATTTAGGCTTAATTGCAGATTCCTTTGTTACTTTTGATGAAATAGCTTTACCAAAAAAATCTCCTATTCCTTTAACATCAGCTGCCATTTTTACACTTCCTGCTGTCCATTGCATTGATCCAGCACTTATTGTATATGCATTCCCATTTAATTCAATTAAAACTTGTCTCTTTCTAACATTCATTTCAGAAGCAAAATATGCATTAATTGCACTTGCAGCATCAACACTTAAATCCTTTTTATATTCAAGAACTTTAACTCCACCTTTAGAAGAAATAACTTCTACATTTTTATTGTCATATAAATTTTTACACGTAATCATTATATACCTCCATATACCCTATATTACTTTTAAATAAATATTCATCTCCATTATTTTCACAATATTATATAGCCCTTTATTATCTAAAAATGGACATAACTTACTTATTCTTTTATTAACAATTATATAATTTTCACCTATAAACTTCAATCTATATAATTTAACAAATTTATTTTTCATTTCCTCTTTACCTATCTACTTTTCATAATTTTTAAATTATTATTATGAAATACTAATTTCAATACAGCAATCTTACTTTTAAAAATAATTGCTTAGTTTGATGAAATTATACAGTTTTGATATACTATTCTAAAAAAATATAATAGGAGGAAATAAAATGACTGAAGAATATAGCTATAAAGAAGATGTAAGCTTATTTACAAAAATTCTTTCTGAGGAAGCAGATAAATTATTATCTAATGAAGATTTAACTGTTGTATATATTGGTAGAGAAACATGCCCATACTGTCGTAAATTTGCTAAAAAACTTAGTGGATTAGTTAGTGAAATTAATACAACTATTTATTATGTAGATAGTAATAATTTTTCTGACAATGGACTTAGCTCTTTCAGAGAAAAATATAATATTGTAACTGTTCCTGGTTTTATTGTTCGTAAGAATGGAGAAATTGAAGTTCGTTGTGATTCTTCAACTCCTGAAGATGAAATTTTAGAAATGATAAAATAATTCAGAACTTTATGAGTTATTATTTATGTTAAAAAATTAAGAGCTTCAAATATATGAAGCTCTCTTTTATTTAATTTATTATTTTTTCTTAGGTAAATACTGCATTGCTATACGATTTTCTGGTTTATTATCAAATAAATAAATTACTATTAAAAAAATCCATTCAAGAGGTTTCATTAAAAAGTACACAAAATCAGCTGTATATTTAGAATTTATATGCTTTGCAACTGGATATCCATACTTATCATAAAAACTTCTTACTACATAATGAAATTTTGGAGTTTTCTCCTCAATTATCTGTTCAAAAGCATTGGCAATACATAACTGTCTGTTTACTACAATATACTTTCCACCTCTTCTTCCAAGCCTTATTGGTTTTACAATTTCTTTATGCCCTCCTGCTGCTACAGTACATAAATAATGTCCATCATATTCAAGACTTTGAGCTGGTATCTTCGTAGATAAATTCCACTCTGCTGTTTCCGTAAATGCCCTTATTACACTATCAGGTGCTTGGCCAAACAATGCTAATATTCCAATTAATATTCCAAGCAATGGTACCATAAAAATAAGTGCTAACCATGGCCAGTTTAGTGAATTATTTAATATTTTATTACATAAATTAATTAATTTATTATCCTTTAAAACCCTTCTCTTATCCTTGTATTCTGAGTTCCATTTAATAATTACATCTTTTATAACCTTAATAAATATTACTATAACGTTCAGTGGAAATAATATAAGTATTAAATTTTCAATACTCATCTTAAATACTTGACATATCCACAATCCAGCTACAATTACTCCAATATATAAAGCTGACATTGCTAATACTAGAGCTAAAGGTGATAGCTTATTTATTTTTGCAAATCTTAATATTAAATATCCTAATATAGCAACTAATATAAAGATACATATAGTTAACATCATTTCTGTTGCAATAGGTGTATGAATTTCAAAATGAAATATACTTTCATTCCAGTCCTTATATTTTATATTTGCAAAGCCGCTAGCTAAAAATATAAACATAAAACAGCTTCCTACTATCATAGTAATAGCTTCTACAAACCCTTGAATGACCAGTTGCTTTTCAAATAAAAGTATAGTATTTCTCTCAATTTCAACTCTAACAATTAAATAAATCTAAATGCTAAAAAAATAACAGTTAGTACAAAACTAACCGTTATCTTCTTCAAAGTTTAATTAGTCCCCTAAACAAACTTTTACTTTAAATATCCATTTAAAATTTTCTTTATCTGCATCTAACTCAATTTAATGATATACACTTATATGTCCCCAACCCCACCCTCATTTATAAGTCAGCATATGGTTATAACTTTAATTCATTACTTTACTCTTGTAACAATACTGAACTCAACTTTAATTATTTGCATATTGGTTCCGTATACGCCATCTAAAGCTAATTCACACCTCAATTAGCAGAGCTTATGCTCGCCCTTATAAACTACCATATAAATATTTAAATTTATTCAACTATATCTGTAGTCCAATTTAGTCCTTGAAGTTTAGTATCTATTAATCTATATTCTTTAGATAAACTATCTACTTCAGCTTGCTTTTCAGCTACATTTACTGTACTTAATATTTTTATCTCTTTATTAGAATATCTATCTATTTTCTCAGATGCTGTATTTACAAAACTTCTTAAAACAGACAATTTCAAACCTATAGCATCCCTTTTGGAAATTATATCTGAAATACTTTCACCTTCAATATATGTTGAACTATTAGTTTTATTTATTGACTTTATAAGCTTTTCAAGTTCAATAATATTATTATCTAACTCCTTTAAAAGTATTACTGGATCTTCTGCCGGAACATCACCTTCTTGAACCTTTGCATTTCTAATAAGTCTTTCCTTAAGAGCTGCAATTCTTTTTTGTAAATCTGCTCTTAAATTTAATGCTTCTGCTAATTTCATAAGTTATCTCCCTTCTAAATATTTATAAATTATCCCTATTACAACTTTGTTATTCTTTAATCTAAACTTTAATAAATTTAATTTCATAATAAATTATGCTGAATATATTTTATCATAATTAAAAAAATATTATATAATATTCAAAAAGCAAATAATTCTACTTTTGGTTGACTTGAATAAACTATAACTACTTCAGTTTTAATATCTTATTTAAATTAAATAACTTTATAGAATTCTTATACATAATATTATCATAATCTTCTTTACTTATCATATCTTTTAAGTCATTAAAATATTGTTGATATAAAGATGGTTCACCTTTAGGATTATGATGATAAGTATCAACTCCATCTATAGGATTATCACTACCAAATAATATTTTTTTACTACCAAAAGTCTTTATTGCTTTTATAACACTTTCTATTGGTACCCATGCTGTATCACCATATAAATTAGGTAATTTGGAAATATAATTTATAGCATTTTCATTATCAGTTCCAAGTTCCATATGCCCCATTATAAAGTTAACCTTAGAGTATTTAAGAGCCATATTATAAACTCTTTCTGGACTTGCTTCATTACATCCACCAGTATGTATAAGTACTGGAAGATTGAGCTCTTCTGCTAAATCTAAATATTCATATAAATTATTTGAATCAAATGCTAAATGTGAATGATATGGATGCATCTTTATTCCGTATATAATATCTAAATTATCTATTATATATTCTTTAAATTCCTTACTTAATCTTTCACTTTCCGGCCTAATCCAAGGCATTACCCCTATTTTATCTGGAAATCTTCTTGCAAAGTCTATACTTCTTTTTAATGATTCAATCTGAGTATGTTGCATTTCCTTTGGAACTTCTTTAAAATCATGATCATATTTTACAGATTCAGTATTTGAAACTATACTAAAATCTATATTATACTTTTCCATAGATTGTAACACCATATCTTCAGTCATATCCCATCCTAGCGCATAACCTATATGCACATGCATATCTATTCTCATTTTTACTCTCCCCTATCTAGTACCAGATTATATTATAATATTTTATACATTAAACGTATTCATATTTTATATTTGTAATTATAAATGTAGAATTTTATCTTGTCCATAATAATAATTTTCTTAATTATTATATAAAACATTAGAATCATTATAATTGTATTTTATTGTATAAACTTTATATTTATCTTATCATATTCTTATAGACTATTTATATATGGGGGGAAAAATAATGTACTTTGATCCATTTTTTAATATTATGCAATTTTTAGTTCCTATCTTTTTTTTAATTATATTTGTTGTTATTATATTTACTCTTATTAAAGGTATTAAGGAATGGAACTATAATAACAAACAACCAATAGTTCCTGTAACTGCAACAATTGTATCTAAAAGAGCTTCGGTATCGCATAATCACCACACTGATAATCACATGTCAACAACCTCTACAACATATTATGTAACATTTGAATATACTAATGGCCAAAGACAAGAATTTCACGTAAATGGTAATCAATATGGATTGCTCGCTGAAGGCGATAAAGGAACTTTATCATTTCAAGGGACAAGATTTATAGACTTTAAAAGAGAGTTTTAACAAAAAAACTTGTTAAATTCAGTGAATTAGAGTAAAACAACTTCTTTGACATATTTCAATAAAAAGTGAAAAAGATAAGAACAACCTTAATTTATTGTTCTTATCTTTTTCTTTTTATTTCTCCTGCAAGTATGAATCACAAATCATTTCAAGATTATCTGTAATGCAAGAGAAAACACGATAAAAGTTTTCTCTTTCAGCCTCATTTAAACTTCTAGAAGCCTTGCTAACTGCTTTAGCAATAACTTCATTTAACCTATTATTTATTTCTTTGCCTTCTGATGTAAGTATAATTCTTGTACGATATTTGCGACCAGAATCTGTTTCAGCAGGTTCTACAAAACCTTTTTCAGTAAGGTCAACAATTGCTCTGGATACAGCAGCCTTATCTTCAATACACAGTTTGCATAGTTCCTTAGCGGTAAGTCCTTGTGGATTTTTACCGAGATAGTACATATACATCACATAATTGGCTTTTAACCCCATACGCTCTGTTTCAACAAATTTAATTTTTTGAATGCACTTATATGCTTTTGTGATAGAAGTTGTAAATTCCTCGAAACGTTCTATAAGTTCAATCATAAGTATCATACCCTTCTTTTTATTTTAAGCAACTTTTGAAAGAATATTATATTTATTTTCTTTTAAGTCATTTGCAGAAGCATATATAAATAATGATAATGCAAGTACAAATTGACCTGGATAATATGTTCCAAGACACAGATAGTTTGTTCCTGGAATATTTCCAAACATGTTTAACATCAACATAAAGTCTGATATAAAGAATAAAATACTTCCTATTACAATTGTTATATTTGTAGAGTTCTTATCCTTTAATAAATTTGAAATGGCCTTACCAACCATAAATGAAATGATAAGAGCATAAACGCAACATACACCTTGCATTAAAGTACTTCCAAAATCTAAAAATGGTGTAAATAATATAATAGATAATGCAAATACAGAAATAATAATTCCACATATTAAATCTTTACCATTTATTTTTCCCAACATACAATAAGCTACAAAATAAAATATGTGACCAATTGCAAATACTGCTTTACCAGCATAGAAATTAAGTACAAGCAATATATCGCCTAGCATAGCACATGTTAAGGCAACAATTAGCCATATTGGAAACTTTAAATTTACTTTATTTTTAATACAATACCAAAGATTTATAATTCCTTGTACAACAAACATAATACTAGCAATAGATTTAGCAAATAATCCACCGCCAAACATATACCAAACATCAAAAATTAATATAAGCATTAGCATAATGGCATTTGCAGTAACAAATGGTTTTTTTCATATTTTTTCCTTTCGATTCAATGTTAAATTATTTTGTTGATTAGTCAACAAATTAATTTCTTTACTTTCTAGTTTAATTTCAATGTCATACTTATCAACTTTGAAAGTTAATATTTCATTATAGCTATTTAGTGGTATTGGATATTTTTTATACTTTTATGAAATCTACATCCATTATTTATATTATTAGATTAATATAGTAATATATTACTGCATTACTATTTATGAGTTACGTTCTATATCTTATAATAGAATTAAAGTTAATTATAAGTAATTAAGTTAGAAGGTGGATAAAATGTTTGAAACTTTATATGACAATTTATTAAATAAAGTTAGTAATGGGGATAAATGTGTAATGCTTACATATTTAACTCTACATGACAATGTATCTGGTTCAATAGAAAATAAAATATTTTTAACTAAAGATGATATAGATAAAAAATCTATATCTCTACATAACGAAGTTTACATAAGAGCCAATAATGCTCTTTCAACTGGTAAAACTGATACAGTTCATATTGATGAAAATAAACTTGTGTTAATTGAACCCTTTTTCCCGAGACCACGTTTAATAGTTTTTGGTGGTGGGCATATAGCAAAACCATTAGTAGAATTCGCCTCTAAGGTTGGCTTTTCAGTAACTGTTATAGATGATAGACCTTATTTTGCAAATACTACCCGATTCCCTGATGCAGAAAAAGTTTTATGTGAAGATTTTAAAAAATCCTTTAACCTTATTGAATTTAAGAAGTCTGATTTCGTTGTTATTGTGACAAGAGGACATAGACATGATGGATTGGTTTTACGTGAAGTTTTAAATTATGATCTTAGTTATATTGGTATGATTGGTTCAAAACGTAGAGTAAAAGGTATAATGAATGAATTGATTTCAGAATGCTATTCTAAAGAAATTTTAGATAAAGTCAATTCACCCATTGGACTTGATATTGGCGCAGTTACACCTGAAGAAATAGCTATTTCTATAGTATCTCAGCTTATTAGCTTTAAAAATAAAGGAAATATAAAGGCTAATAGCTTTTCATATCCTGAATTTGATAAAGAAGTTACTTTAGAAATAAGTAAAAAAACCTCTACTCCTAGGGCTATATTAACAATAATTTCATCTAAAGGATCTGTTCCTAGAAAATCTGGAGCCAAAATGATAACTTATATTGATGGAAGGTCATTAGGAAGTATCGGCGGAGGATGTAGTGAATCAGAGGTACTAACTAAGGCTAGAGGTATTATGACTAATAATGGATTCTTAATTCAACAAGTTGATATGACTGGTGATGTAGCAGAATCTATGGGTATGGTATGTGGTGGAGTTATGGATGTTCTTATAGAAGTATTTTAACTTTATCTAAATTTTATATCTACAATTTTCGATTTCTTATCATAATATTAAAAACCGTATCACTTACTTGTGATACGTTTCTCCGTATCAATAATAAGTGAGGTCTTCAATGAATTTATATTTATCTATTGGTCAAACTGAAATTTAGCGAGATGATTTTATACTATAAATTTTAAAAAGTAGCAAATCATTTGACTTGCTACTTCTATTAGTCAAAGAGCATTTTTACTTTTACTATTAGACTGATAATTGAATATCTTGATATAATTTGTTATTTCTTATTTCTGGACTATCTCCAATAAATGCCTTTCTTGCTTCTTCATCTCCTTGTAATTGCCACATAAACCACGCTGTAACATATCCATCTGCTGAATATAGCATTTGTCCATGTTCTGCTCCAATTCTTCTGAGCATTACCTTTGATGATGGTATCTTATTATACATTTCAATCATTTTTTCAATCGGTATTACAGATTGAGTTTCAAAATCTCCATTAGTTCCTGCTATCATCAATATTGGTATATTTATTTTAGTTAAATCATATTTCCACCCAAATTGATGTGCAGTTTCTTCGTGTGTTGGGGATAAAGCTACTGCTGTTTTGTATTTGTCCTTATGTTCCATAATAGAAGTTGCTGTTAACACTCCTGCTCCACCTTGTGAATGTCCTGTTATACCTATGTTGTCTAAATCTAATTTACCATAAAAAATACTGTTACTATTACTATTTTCAGATATAATCAAATGGCTTTGTTTTAAAATAGTGTTGAAATTAGCATAACATAATAGGATGTCCATTTGGACATCCTATTTGAATCGCAATATATTAAAATTATTCGCAAATTATTTATTTTCTAATTCACTTAATCTTTTATTTAATAATTCTATATCTGATTTCATTTTCTTTTGATTCTTGACTACTTTTATTATAAATACAACTATACCAATTGGAATGGCAATAAAAATAATCAAATTTATCAAAGTAATAATCACTGTTAAGTTATTAACATCCATTTTTAATTCTCCCTCTTTTATAATTCGTATTTTTAAACAATTGTTCATCAATCATTATATTTATTGTACACTAAAAATAGTAAAATTAAAACAAATTTTACCTTTATACATATATTGGTCTTCTTATCTTAAAGTCCTTTATTAAAGATATAGAATGTGTTGAGTTAGCATGAATAAAGAATTTCTTAGGCTTATTTCTTTCAATTTCTGTTTTAAATAGTTGACTCCATTTATACCAAAATAGGTAGTTTGTTAGGAACTTGGTTGAAACACCATTAAACTTTCTTATCCATCTTTTTAAGCTACTATGAAAAGCATTGACTCTTTGAATATTATAAATATCCACAGTTTTTCTCCCGCCCCTAATTTGATGTAATTCAAAATTATGTTGAGCCGCAAATGGGATATAACTCCTATGTTTATCAGTACATAAAATAGAATTTTCTTCAACAACCTCTGATAAAGCCCTATTTATATCAGTATAGTTAGGTCTTCCATCACATATTAAACCAGTATATATATTTCCTAATCTATCTACACCACATAATACACAGGCAAATTCCTTTGATATACCTCTTGTATTTATTTCTTTACCACGCTTTCTTGATTCCCTTGGCATAGTAAAATTAGAACTTTTGCTATGATTCCCTTTATAGCTAAGGGCAAAGTATGTCTCATCGAGTTCAATAACACCCTCAAGAGAGCCGTAGCCAATAAATTTTCTAATAGCGTCTATAATTTTATGTCTCCAAAAGAAAGCTGTTGCAATATTAATCTCAACAATTTCGGCACATTGCCTAATAGTGTTACCATTTATCATACATTGAGCATATAGTAGCCATTTATCTAATCCCTTTTTACTACTTGAAACTGGGGATTTAGAAAAATCATTGAAAGTTTTTTTGCACTCTGGATTTTGGCATTTATACCTTTGTTTAACGCCATTCTTACCATGATATTTTCCATACTTAGATATTTTATCATGATTGCAAAAAGGACAGCACTTCCCCTTGTTAAATCTATTTTCAGCGATTTCTTCATTTATAGAGTTAGTTATTCCATTTGACATCAATACAGTCTTTAAAAAATCAAATACCTTCTCTTGCTCATATGTATTTAATTGTGAAACTTGTTGAATAACATTATTAACTCTTGGCATAAAAAACCTCCTAAATAGTAGTTATATTATATATTATAACCATATTTATAGAGGTTAATCAAATTTCAACAGTTTATTAAAACAAAGCCAATCAAATCTATTGTTTCATCAGCAGACTTGCCAAATCCTGTGCTACCATCATCATTACCAATAACTACAAATCCCCAAGAAGCTAAATGTTTGAATAATGCTTTATACTTTTTAGGCAAAACTCCAGTACCATTTAATATAACTACTACTGGATATTTTTTATTACTATTACTTAATTCTTCAGGATAATAAATATAATATTTTTTCGTTATTTCTGAGCCATCTTTTTTTACCTTCTTAACTTTATAATCTCCCATTGATAAATATTTAGTTTCAATATCTCCACCTGTTTTTATTTCCTTAGTATAGTTATTAGGTGTCATTGGTATAAATGATATTATAACTAAAAGTGCAATAAATAATACAATAGGTATTGAAATTATTATTCCAATTATCTTTAACAGCTTTTTCATGTCTACTCCTCCTTAATTACTTTTCTACAGGCACATACTTATCAAAGTATTCTTCCACTGTTTCCATGAATTCCTTATATATCTTAGAATCATTTTGAAGTCCATGTCCTGAATGTGTTGCTTCAAAATATTTATAATCTACATTATTCTCTTCTAGTGTATTAACTAGATGTTTTACAGCTTTAAATGGAGCTACTTTATCGTATGTACCATAAGCAATTACTGATGGAACTGAATTTTCATTTACCCAAGCATAAGCAGATATTGGCTTCATTACTTCTTGAAGTTCATCTGTTCCAATAATACCTTTATCTATTTCACTACCAAGCATTACTCCGAATAATCCAGCTGCTGCTTCATTATTTTTATCTAATCCATAAGTATCCCAATCTTCTGCAAAGAAACTTGGAGGACCAACCATTTCAAACATCATTTTAACTGGTATAGGAGATTCTTCAGCATCTCTATAAGCATATAACATAGCAAGTGTTCCACCAGCAGAACCACCACTTATAACCATTTCATCTAAATTATATCCGAGTTTTTTAGCTTCTTCTACAACAACTGGAATAGCTTCTTTTATTTCTATTGATTGAGAATAGACACTAGCATTATTTTCATCAGTACGAAGTGTATAATTTATACCTGCTGTTACATATCCTTTAGAGCATAACCACTGAAGTATTTGTTTGTCATCACTTTTATCTCCAGTTGTAAAACCTCCCGCATGAAGATATACAACTAATCCATAATTTTCTTTTGAATTATCCTTTGGAACATATAAATCAAATTTATTAGATTCTTTATCTCCATAAGAAATATCTTTGTAAATTGTACCTATAGAATCATTCCAATCTACAGAATATTTTTTAGCCCATTTAGGTTGATATGTAATTTTAAATAAAGCTGAACCAGTAAATGAAATTATAAATGCTACTATACATATAAATATAAACATTCTCTTTCCTTTCTTCTTTTCTTTATTCATAGTAAATTTCCTCCAAACATTGTTCCACCTAACATAAAATTAATAATAGCTCTTACTGCTAATCTACCTAATATAGCAGCAATAACAATAACCATGATAAGAATAATAACTCGTTTTTTTGTAATATCCATATTTTTACCTCCAATATTTATTTGACATCTCAATGAAACAAGTGTATCATCTAGATGAAACAAGTGTATCATCCAGATTTATCATAATCAACTAATTTTAAAAAATGATACAAAAAAGGGAGGAATGTAACATCATGAATAATGATGAAAAAAATAGTTATGTAAAAAAGCAAATAACTAATGCTTTACTTATATTATTAAAAGAAAAAGAGCTAAAAGATATTTCTATAAGTGAAATAACTACCACTGCTCAAGTCAGTCGTGCTTCTTTTTATCGAAACTATGACACTAAAGATACTATCCTTAAGGAGTATATATCTTTAACATTAAATGAATGGAATATAAATAACCCTAAAACTAGCGAACATACTGACGATGATATTCTCGGAGATATATTTGCATATATCATAGAATATAAAGATTTTTACTTGCTTTTAAGGGATAGAGGAATTTTTTATTTCCTTAAAGATGTTATTATGAATGCATTAGGGCCAAAGGATGAGTATACAAACTTCTGTGCATATACTACTGCTTTTATTGCAAATGGTATCTATGGCTGGATTGAAGAATGGCTTTTGAGAGGAATGCAAGAATCTGGTGAAGAAATGACAAGACTACTAAAAAGTAGAAACCTATAAAAATTATTAGCTACTAAAATAACCTTCTCTTTTTTAATATTATCAATTATTTTTAATGTCAGTATTTAATTATACTGACTTTTACTTTGTTAATTTAATATGGTTTTTATTAAATCATATTAATAATCTTTACTTTTCTATTGTAAATAAAAACTCTTACTTAATATACTAATATAAGTAAGAGTAATATTCTATAATTCTATTCTACTTTTATCTATTTACAATTTTAGTAAAAACCTCATTTACTTATGGTACGGTTCTCCGTATCAGTATTAAGTGAGGTTTTGAATTATAAATTATTTATATAAAATATATCTTAAATCCTAATAACATTCATCACTTATTATTTTACCATCAACAATTTTTATTATTCTTGAACATTGTTTTGCAATATTATAATCATGTGTTACTATGATAATTGTTTTACCTAATTTATTTATTTCTAAAAGTAATTCCATAATATCTTGTCCTGTTTTTTGGTCTAAATTACCTGTAGGCTCATCTGCTAGTATAATTTCTGCTTCTGTTACCAATGCCCTAGCTATTGCTACTCTTTGTTGTTGTCCACCTGATAATTTATTAATTTTTTTATCTTTATGCTCTAAAAGCCCAACTTTCTTAAGATAAAACTCTGATTTAATTATTCTTTCCTTGTTACTACATTTTCTATATGTTAAAGGAAGCATAACATTTTCTAAGACCGTATATTGCTTTAATAATGCAAAATATTGAAATATAAAACTAAAAAAACTATTTCTTAATTTATTAGGTTTATTTTTTATTAATTCTTCTACTTCTTCTCCATTAATATAATAATTTCCACTAGTCTTACTATCTACTATTCCTAATATATTTAATAAAGTACTCTTTCCTGAACCAGATGGTCCCATTATAGCAATTAATTCACCTTTTCTAATCTTTAAATTAATATTATCCAAAACTATAGTATTATTATCATATATTTTTGATATATTCTCTAATTTTAAAAGCTCCATTATTCAGTACCTCCAATTAACTCTTTAGGTTGAACCCTTTTTAATATTTCAAATAGTATTAAACTAGTAAAAATATTTATTATTATAATAGTTAATACAATAGGTATAAAAAATGTCATATTAAAATTTATAAAAACAATATTTTCAACTGTATTATATCTTGTCGCTTTTATAAAATTTATATTTATTATATAAGTTAAAAATATAGTTAATATAGATGCTATAATCGATAATATAATATTCTCTGAAATAACCTTCAAACAAATTACTTTAAAGTTTTCTCCTAAAACTATTCTTATGCCAAACTCTCTTCTTCTAAAAGTTATAGATAATATAGTAGATATGATTACCCCTATTAATGCAATAAATACTGAAATAATTAAAAATGGTATCCATTGTTTATTTGATTCAAAAAATCCATTTAAATCACTTTTTATAGCTTCTTTCATATTTTTAATAATAATTTCGTCTGAATTTATAATTTTTTCTTCATTATCATTAAATTTTATAAAAAATTCTTTACTTCCAATAGGAGGACTATTTTCACTCATTGGTACAATAAAAGAATTTTTAGAATTTATATAAGAAGATAAATAGTAATTACTTTCTATAAAGTATTTATTTGCTTTCAAAAAACCTACTACAATATATTTTTGTCCTGAATATTTATCTTCAAAAACATCATTTATTTTACATTTATTCTTGTAATCATTTCCTAATATAATTGGAATTGGATTTGATGGATTAAACAAAAAATCCTCTCCATTAAAGCCTTTACCTTGAATAAAATTTTCATTTAACATATTGTAATAATCTTCATTAATACTTACTCCAATAATATCGTAATCATTTAAACTCTCTATATATAATGATATCGTTGAATAAGCTCCTATAAGTCCTTTTTCTTCTTCATTTATTTTTTCTACAAGTTCAATATATAAATCATTATCTCTTCTAACTATTGAATCATCTTTAGCATTTATTAAATATATCTCTTCAATATCATTCAAAGCCCATCTATTACTTGAATTAACTATAGCACCATCAAAATATATATTTAATATGCTATAAGAAATAAATAATGTAAAAGTTAATTGTATCACTGTCAATACAGCACTATTTTTTCTAGTTTTAATTCCATATAAAATATCTTTTAAAATAAACATAGTTTTACTCCTTTAAAATATATGATATATTATCATTATTATTTTTAGGATAAATAAATTTTACTATTATAAAAACTAATAAAATAGTAATAATAGGAACCACTATAATATTATTGATTGAAATTTTCATTGGAATATTCCTTGTTTTTATATTATTTATATCTAAAATTTGTTGAATACTCAATCCCAAAGTAGATGCAATTATTGCACAAATTGATAGTTTTGAAAATTCACTTATTATAATACTAAAATTACTTGCTCCTAGTACACTTTTTGTGTAAATCTCTTTTCTTTTTGAAAAACTAAAATATGAAATAAATAAAACTAAATTTATTAAACTTATAAATATAAGACATAATGAATATAAGACTCTTGTAAAGAAATATGTGTTTACCTTAAATGAATTTATTAAAAATTGAAACTTTTTATTTATTATATTTATTTTTAAATTATCATTGTTTTCTTTTAAAAATTTTTTAATTAATCCTATTTCTATATTTATTTTCCTATTGCTAGAAATTAGTATAGATAATACTCCATCTTTAATAGCAATATCATATCCTAACTTATCCCTATTATTATCATATGGAATGTAAATATATTTTTCCAATTCCGGGAAATTATTAAAATCTAATTTTCCTATGATATTATAGCTATTAGGATATATATTAATTAAATCTCCTATTTTAAAATCCTCTCCACTAGCAACTACATTTTCAGTATTATTATCTAGTTTATTTCCATCTATAATTTCATTATTCCATCCATTATAATTAAAAACATATATCTTAAATATATCATTAAAAATATTAATATCTGTAATTATATTAATATCATTTAAATTTTTCTGTGCAAACTCACTCAATTCTTTTAAATCTTCATCTGTAACTCCATATAAAGACATTTCATATATATACTTTGATTTTCCAACTAAACTTCCTAAATATTTTTCATAATAATCTTCAAACGATGTTATTGATATTGATATTGCAAAGCTAAATATCATCAAAGAAAAAGTTATCAATATATAATATATTTTATTTGCTTTAAAATCTCTTAATAAAAATCTCATAAAACCTCTCCTTAAATATAAAAGTAATAGAAAAATTTCTATTACTTTTATATTTATTAATTTTAATCAAGATAAAGACTTTTAGATATTTCTTCACTTTCTGTAGGATATGTCCAAATATGGTCTGAATAAATACGAGAAGCATTACTACCTGTTAATGAAACTGAAACCGTATTCCCAGAGTAAGGATTATAAGAAACTTTTTCTTTATAATGTCCTGCATTAGATGATACATTAGTTAATATTTTTTTTAAACCTTGAGATGGTGCTGTAGTTGTTGATTGTGCATAAAAGTTACTTCCATCTGTATAATATCCTTTTAATGAACAATAATTTGAAACTGAAGAAGCTGCAAAAGCATTAACCCCCATTATTGATAACCCAACTAAACTTAATGATATTATTTTCTTTTTCAATTTAATCACCTCTAACCTAATATTGTTATGCATAACTCATTATTATTTTGCCATTTTTTTCTTTATTTTTCAATTTTTATTAACAAATTTTAACATATATTAATTTGCTTTTAACAAAATTTTGTAAATAATCTATAAATACTATTAAATACTTTATTTTATATAGCAATATCCAAATTCAATATACTCATTCCAATATTTCTTAACATAAAAGAAGAAGGAGTACCCTTTATCGATACTCCTTCTTCCTTACTTATATAGTCAACCAAGCTATCATTTATTTTTAGTTTTATTGAATCTATTTCTCTTACTTCATTTATAGTTATTTCTGATATTATCATATGAAGTAATTTCTTTTGTTGCTCTCTAGTTACACTTTCTGTTAGTACTTTGCTGAAATTCTCTAGTATTCTCTTTATGAATTCATACAATATTTCTTCAATTGCATCATCTAAAAGTATAACTAGAAATGATTCTTTTTTTCTCTTGAAGACTTTTACTCTTTTATTTACCCAATAGACATATATAAATTTATCTTACTTATGATACGGTGTTTTCAACTATAAAAATAACCTGAGAGTAGTAATATCAATGCCTCAATCTAAAAACCTCACTTATTTATGATACGGTTCATTATTCTTTATTCTAAAGTAAAAGATCAGAAAATATTTTCTGATCTTTTACTAATTCAAATATAATTGATTCTCTAGTATTCACTATACTCTTTAATAAATTTAATTTAAAATCACAAATAAATCTTCTGGTTTAGCTTCCATAATGCTTTTAGCTAATTCTTGTCTTAATGATAATAATTTTTCTTGATCTTCTTTTTTCATTTCAACATTTTCAGCTTTACACTTATGTGCTAATTTAGAATACTCCATAAATTCCTTTGGTATTATACCTTCTTTTAAATATAATTTAATTATTTTATCATTATATCCAATTTCAAAGTAGTATCTACCCCCACCTGGAGCTACTTGTCCCATTTTATCTTCAGCATATTCTAAATCTAATCTTAACTGATTATAAGTTTTTACACGCATAACCATTTCACTTGCATCTATTATTCCTCTTCCATTAGCACCTATTCCACTGTAAAAGCTAAAATTCCCTCTTGTTGGAATATCATCACTAAGCTTAGGAAAAGTCATTAACATAATTTTAAAGGCTAATGCTGCTCCACCTATCATTTGTTTTCCATGATATTTTAGTATATCTTCATAAGTAATTTCTATTATATCATCATTATCTCTAACTCTAATTTTTTCTTGTATCATTTTAGTTCACCTATTTATATTAATCTAAGAAAAGCTTACTTGTATCAAGTTTTTCTTCAATCATTTCTGTCTCGTACATAAAGTCTGCTACATTTTGGAATGCTTTTTTATCTTCTTCTGTTATTTCAATATTGAAATCATATTGCTTGTACATTTCTTCAACTGCAGCTCTATCTAAATCAAGTTCCGTAGCAACAATATCCATAGTTTCATCATAATTATTTTCTATATAATCAATAATTTCAGCTTGAGCATTCATAAATATTTCTATTTCTTCCTTATGCTCATTGTAAAAATCTTCTCTAACTGCTACTGCAATGATAGCATCTGTTAATCCTTGTCCATTAGTAACTAAATTATATCCTTGTTGCTTTGCTTTATATGCCGTAGGACCTGCTACTAATGCTGCATCAACACTTCCACCATCTAACGCTGCTTTTGCATCAGCTATAGACATATTTACATAGTTAACATCCTCAATAGTCATTCCTGCTTCTTCAAGATATGCTACTAATAATTGATGTAAATTTGTTCCAACTGGTCCTGCTATAGTTTTTCCTCTTAACTCTTCAGCAGATTTTATATTTTCATCAGCTGAGTACATACAAAATGCTTCTGGAGATCTACTATACATATTTAATACTTTTATATCAGCATTATTAGCTGCAGATAAAACTACAGATGTTCCTCCAACTGCATATAATATATCTACATCTCCTGATGCTAATGCTTGAGTTTGATCAGATCCTGAAGTTAATTCAGCATACTTAATTTCAATATTTTTACCATTCTTACTAAACTCTTCTTTAAAAATTTCTTTGTTTTTTTGTATTATACTTGGCACATTTAATGGTGATGTTACATGTGTCAATACAAGTTCAGTTAAAGCCTCATTTGATGATACCTCACTTGATTTATTGCTTGTACAACCTACCATAGATGTTATAATCGTTACCATAGCTAACGCTACTGCTACCTTTTTTCTTATTGCTTTCATTTTTATTCTCCTTTGTTTATATCTAAACGACTTTTAAGTCATTCATTATTTTCTTTTTTAAATCTAAATACTTTTCTGATAGTAAATCTCTTTTATCACTTTCTTCATGAATTTCATACTCTGATTTAATAATACCCTTTTCAAGAATTACTATTTTATCTCCAAGAATAAGAGCTTCATCTATACTATGTGTTACAAATAAAATAGAACATAATGTTTTTTTATGTATTCTTAAAAGTTCTTCTTGCATCTGCTTTCTAGTAAAAAAATCTAAAGCTGAAAATGGTTCATCCATCATTATAAAATCTGGATTATATGCAAAAGCTCTTGCAATAGATACTCTCTGTTTCATACCACCAGATAACTGACTTGGATAAGCACTACAAAAACTTTCTAACCCAACAGTTTGAACTATTTCATCAATTTTTTTATTATCTACATCTTTATTCTTTATACCAAAAGTAATATTCTTTTTTACATCTAACCATGGCATTAATCTATCTTCTTGAAATACATATGCTTTTCTTTTTAAGTTAGCTCCTTGAATATCTCCTTGTTCAAATTTTTCTATTCCAGCTACAAGTCTTAATAAAGTTGTTTTTCCACAGCCACTTCTTCCTAAAATTACTGTTATTTTATTTGATGGTATATTCAAATTAATTCCATCTAAAACCTTTATACACTCTTTTTCAACATTATAAAACTTATTAACATTAACTAACTTAATCCCATCCATTTTTTTCAGATCCTTTCAAAGATTTATTAATTATAAATGCAAATAATCTATCAGTTAAATAACCTACTATACCTATTACTAAAATTCCAACTATTACTTTATCTGTTCTAGACATTTGTTGGGCAAATAAAATCATATGTCCTAATCCCGATGAAGCTGCAATCATTTCTGCACCTATTATTGCCCTCCAACTATATCCTAAACCAATTCTCATTCCAACCAATATATCAGACATAGCATATGGTAACATTATCTTAAAAAAACTATTTACTTTTGAATATCCATATACTTGTCCAACTTCTAACAACTTTTTATCACAACTTACAAACCCTTTTACTGTATTTAAATATATAGGGAAAAAGGCTGTTAATACTATAATGGCTATTTTTGTTGTTTCTCCTATACCAAACCATAAAATTAATAATGATATTAAACTTAATGGTGGCACATTCTTTAAAAATTGAACAATAGTTTCATAATAATCATTACATTTAGGTAAAATAACTCTTACCATTGCAAGTAAAAATGCTGATAGTGTAGCTAAAAAGAACCCTTTAAAAACTCTTATGTAACTTATATAAATATCCTCAAATATTTCTCCTGTTTTAATCATTTTACATAAACTATCTAATACTTTTAGTGGTGATGGTAAAATATATGAGCTAACCAACTCCATTTCTGTAACTACTGCCCATATAAAGATAATTGCTATAATAGAAATTGATGTTTTTATTACTTTACTTTTATTCATTTATTAATACTCCATCTCCATTATTACATCCATTATCACAATAAAGCATTTCTACTAAATTGTTTTCATAATATAGATTATTTTTAAAACACTCTTTTATATTATCTTTACCAGAAATACTCTTAATTTTTACTCCTAAAGAATCAAAATATCCCAAAGGAATAGGACTACAATCAATGTAATTATTTTTTAGATTTTCTTTACTATGTAAGCTACTTAAAAATTCCTTCCAACTTATAAATATAGTTTCATCTAAGTTTAAACGATTTCCATGAACTGCTAAACTTTCACATGGTGTTGTAATTATTTTTCTTTTACCTTTTAACTCTTCTCTATTTGCAATCTCCATAGCACAATGTATTAAAATAGGTTCAATTTTAGGTATTATAACCTTTTCATCATCTAAATATTTTTCTATCTTTTCAATAGCTAATGGACATCTTCTATCTAAAATAGTTAAATTAGTTTTATTAATAACTTCCTTATATTTTTCCTTAACAATTCCATGCCAATCCTTTTCTACTCCTATTCGTTTATAGTTATTTTTAATTAAAACTTCATTTAATTCTTCTTTATTGTACATTTTATCCACAACAGGATTTATAAAAATATATTGCATAATATCACCTCTTTTGAATTACTTGTACATTATACTAGAGAGAATAATGATATTCAATATCAATTAATAACGTTTTTGTTAATTTTCTTTTAACGTTTATAGCTTTTTATAAGTTTTTTCTTTCTTTTACCACTTTGCCCAATAACGTGAAACCTGTTTTTTCCTTACTTTTACCTTTATATTTTCCAATTCTCCTGTAAATAACTATATTTTCTATATGGTTACATTTGTAAGCAAATTAAATACATTAATTATCAATTGATAATTAATGTATTTAATTTCTATATTGTACTATCATAAATCATTTCCTCCTACTTAAGTAAATTAAGCCTTATTTCAATAAAAAAAGAACTAAACTTAATTAGTCCTCTAAATTAATAATTTCTTATGATATATATTAAAACTACATTAAGATATAGATAACATATGAATATTTATAGATTTTCATAAATTATACCTTCTCTAAGTCCTATGGCACTTATAATAAACTTTTCTGAATTAAAATATTTAAGCATTAACAAAATAGCTCCCAGAGGTGCTGCAAATATTTCAGCTCTCTTTTTTGATAAACCCTTAAATTCACTTCTTTCATTCATAGGTAATTTTAAAAACTCAACATATATTTTAGAAATCTCATCTCTTGTCATACTATAATCATGAAGTAATTCTTTAGGATAATCTTCATCCTCCTTAGATACTCTCCCTATATGTTTTGCAATACCACCAATTCCAATTACATTCAATCCATTATTTTTCTTTAACCAAGCTATTTCATTAAGTTTATCATAAATAAATTTATTCAGTTCAATCTCCTTTTCTTTACTTTCAAGATTATTAAACATCTTAGTAAGAGGAATACTTCCTAATGGTAAACTTATAGTTTCTTTAAACTTTCCATTTTCCATCAGTGTAATTTCCATACTGGAACCACCTAAGTCTAATAAAATAGCATCTTTTTCTATCATTGAATTTTTAATTGCTAAATATCCATACTTCGCCTCTTCCAATCCAGATAAAATATTTACTTTTAACCCCGAATCCAACTTAACTTTATTACATATATCATGTTTATTTACAGATCTTCTAATAGCTTCTGTTGCAACAACATATATTTCTCCAACTTCATATCTTTCACATATACTTTTAAATACCCTTAGTACATTAAGAAGTATATGTAGTCCATTATCAGCCAAGTAATCACTTTCTGTTAAATAACTTCCTAATCTAATTGTTCTTTTTTCTTCATTAAGTACTTTAAATGTTGAATCTCCATTTATTTCATAAATTATTAATCTTACAGAATTTGATCCAATATCTATTATTGCTTTTATTCCCACATTACTCACCTCTTATTTAACAAACTCCAATTATTTTCTTTTATTAAATTTTATAATATTATATTTAATTTTATTTCTTA